>Ga0208566_1000049_pt1 | contig 88609 bp, 89 predicted proteins | sample PL_2010_150m_FD_184159 | JGI IMG/M metagenome (GOLD analysis project Ga0208566, IMG submission 184159) | Freshwater microbial communities from Powell Lake, British Columbia, Canada to study Microbial Dark Matter (Phase II) - PL_2010_150m... | ecosystem: Environmental > Aquatic > Freshwater >...
GACTGTGCAGGTCATTCCACATATTACAAATGAGATTAAAGAACGCATCCGCGCAATGGCAGCTCCCGATATCGATATTGTCATAACTGAAATCGGCGGCACCGTTGGAGATATTGAATCACAGCCATTTTTGGAGGCTGCGCGTCAGATTCGCCAAGAGGTTGGAAGAGACAATGTTTTCTATTTACATGTCTCATTAGTTCCATATATCGGACCATCCGGTGAGTTAAAGACAAAACCAACTCAACACTCGGTCGTTGCTTTGCGAAGTATTGGAATCGCTCCAGATGCAATTGTTTTACGTTCAGATCGTGAAATCCCATTAGCTGTAAAGAAAAAGATTTCTTTAATGTGCGATGTTGATTTAGCTGCAGTGGTTGCCGCCGTTGATGCACCCTCGATATATGACATTCCAAAGGTTTTGCATGCCGAAGGTTTAGATGCCTACGTCGTTGCACGGTTAGGACTAAAAAGTCATGATGTTATTTGGGGGGAGTGGGATGATCTCCTTGAAAAAGTTCACCATCCAAAGCACCATATCCGTGTTGGCCTAGTCGGCAAGTACATTGATCTGCCCGATGCATATCTCTCGGTCTCAGAAGCATTGCGTGCCGGTGGGTTTGCAAATGAGGCCAAGATTGAGATCGTCTGGATAGCAAGTGATGAGTGTGAAACTCCAGAGGGTGCGGCTAAGAATCTAGAGGATGTCGATGCAATCTGCGTTCCCGGAGGATTTGGTATCCGCGGCATTGAAGGCAAAGTCGGCGCACTTAAGTATGCGCGTGAGAATAAGATTCCAACGCTTGGACTTTGTCTTGGTTTGCAGTGCATGGTTATTGAGGCTGCACGGAATTTAGCCGGCATTCCAGATGCAATCTCTGCGGAGTTTTCAGAGACAGGTACTCCCGTTATTGCAACGATGGAGGATCAAAAAGATATCGTTGCTGGAAATCAAGATATGGGCGGCACAATGCGCCTCGGTCTCTATAAGGCAGATCTTGTTGCTGATTCGATGGTGGCAAAGATCTATGGTGCGACCCAGATATCTGAGCGCCATCGCCACCGTTATGAAGTTAACAACACCTATCGCGCGCAGATTGCAGAGGCTGGGCTTGTCTTCTCTGGCTTCTTCAAGGAGCGTGACTTAGTCGAGTTTGTAGAACTGCCTTCCCAGGTGCATCCTTACTACATAGGTACGCAAGCTCATCCAGAGCTTCGATCTCGTCCAACTCGACCTCATCCACTCTTTGTGGGTTTAATCGCGGCGGCAGTAAAAGCGAAGGGTTAAAAAGCTCATGATCGTTGGAGTTCCTAAAGAGATTAAAGTTCACGAATCACGAGTCGCAATTACCCCAGAAGGAGTTAGCGAGTTCATCGCCGCAGGACACAGCGTAATAATCGAAGATGGTGCTGGAGTCGGTTCATCACTGACAAATGAGGATTTCATCGCAGCCGGTGCCACGATTGTCAAAGATGCCGACGTAGTTTGGAGTACCGCTGAGTTAGTTCTTAAAGTTAAAGAGCCGATAGCCGTTGAGTATTCAAAGATGCGTCGCGGTCAAACTCTTTTCACCTACCTGCATCTTGCAGCATCACTTCCTTGTACCGACGCGCTCGTAAAGAGCGGCACAACTGCCATTGCGTACGAGACTGTTGAAGTAAATGGTTCTCTGCCCTTGCTTGCCCCAATGAGCGAAGTTGCTGGACGATTGGCAACTCAAGTTGGTGCTACAGCACTTCAACGTCCTAATGGTGGACGAGGCGTTCTACTTGGCGGAGTACCAGGAGTTTCTCCGGGGCGAGTAGTGGTAATCGGCGGGGGAGTCTCAGGACTTAACGCTGCGGTTATTGCAGTTGGTATGGGCGCCGATGTGACTGTTTTCGATCGCTCCATTAATCGTCTTGCCTACATCGATACTATTTATGGTGGTCGCATTAAGACTCTCGTTGCATCTGCACATGCGATTGAACGAGAAGTTCGAACGGCCGATCTCGTAATCGGAGCCGTACTTGTTCATGGCGCTAAGGCTCCTAAATTAGTATCAAATGCGTTAGTGAAGTCGATGAAGAGCGGCTCAGTATTGGTGGATATTGCAATTGATCAAGGTGGGTGCTTTGAAGATAGCCGTCCTACAACTCATGCTGAGCCAACATACATGGTCCATGGTTCAGTATTTTATTGTGTAGCTAATATGCCAGGGGCCGTACCTGTCGCATCAACGTATGCACTCACAAACGCAACCTTGCCGTACGCGCTCTCCATCGCCAATTACGGTTGGAAAGAGGCATGCTCTAGAGATGCAAATCTTGCAAAAGGGTTGAACGTACATGATGGCAAAATTTACTATGCAGCCGTAGCTGAGGCCCATGGTTACGAGCACGCTAAAATTTGATTCGATCGCGCAATCATTTCTTAATTACTGTGCGATCGAACGCGGTTTATCAGCTAATACAGTCGCGGCCTATCGTCGCGATTTAGATAAATTTCAATCCTGGCTTGGTTCCATCGCAGTAGCAGAGATCGATGCATCAACGATCGCTGAGTTTGAAGCAAACCTTAGAGTTCTTAATTTTTCGCCTTCAAGCATAAATCGAATTGAGTCGACGCTGCGTACATTTTTTAAGCATGCACAACAAGAGCATGGATTAACTAATCCCACTCTTGACATCGTAAGCAGTAAATCGAAGCGAAGATTGCCGAAAGCGTTGCAAATCGATCAGGTAATTTCCCTCATTAATGCAGCGTTTCATGAAGGCCAGCCGATCACTATTCGAGATCGAACAATTATTGAGATGCTCTATAGCAGTGGCGCACGCGTGAGCGAACTAATGGACATCAATATCTCAGATTTAAGTGTTGTTGCCAGCGAAGATGGCGGTATCACCACAGTGAAATTGCGAGGCAAAGGTGGCAAAGAGCGAATTGTTCCTCTTGGATCATTTGCAACGAAGGCTATTGACGACTATCTCATCCGCGTTAGACCAATGCTCGCCGAAAAGAATCCACGAGTTGATGGTGCCCTGTTTCTAAACGCGCGAGGTGCACGGTTAACTAGGCAAACAGCTTGGAATATTGTTCTTAAAGCGGCAGAGGCAGCAGGTATTAGTGAACAGGTTTCACCGCATGTTTTTCGACACTCCTATGCAACACATCTATTAGATGGAGGTGCAGATATTCGTGTTGTGCAAGAACTTTTGGGGCACGCATCTGTCACGACTACCCAGATTTACACATTAATTACAATCGATAAAGTTCGAGAGAGTTATCGAATGGCACATCCACGGGCTTAGATTAAAGTCTTATAGACCACGCAATCGTCTGGCCAAAATACTTTGATCACCTTTTGCTTCGAGATCGGCGATGATTACTGCTATCGATTCGCGAACAATGCGTCCACGATCGGCCGCTAATCCTAAATCTCCGCGCAACTGTAATCTAGCTTGATCCAAATCAAATAATTCATCGGGTGATAGGTAGACAGTTATCTTTTCATCATGACGTTCACGTCCTGATGGTGAGCGATCGACTGTAGTAACACGTCTACGTGCTATGGAGCGCACTCCCTTTTTAACAGAGGGAGCCTTTGGTGTTGCAATAGCGGGTGCCACTAGGGGAGCAGTGTGTTCTTGTGTGGATGGCACCGAAGTAAGTGCTGGAGAAGTTGATCGAAATAGTTCATCTGCGCCTGGAAGGTTGGCTCTGCGGGTCATCGTGCGCCTCCTCGGGCGATTAATTCACGGGCAAGTCGGCGGTAGGACGCTGCGCCATCAGATGATGATGCATATGTGGTGATTGGTTCTCCGACAACAGTGGTTTCAGGAAAACGAATTGTCTTGGCGATAATAGTTTCAAAGACATCGGCAGGGAACTGCTCAAGGATTCGCTCAAGAACTTGGCGATTGTGGGATGTTTTTTTATCGTACATCGTTGCCAAAATTCCAATGAGAGTGAGATTTGGATTAAGGAAGTTCTTCACCTTATCTAAATTGCCCTTTAACTCAATAAATCCATGCAGTGCAAAGTATTCACATTGCAAAGGGACAATAACCTCATCGGCTGCAACAAGGGCGTTAATAGTCAGCTGTCCCATAGTTGGTTGGCAGTCAATTAAAATGACATCGTAGTAATCTCGTAGTGACGTCAACGCGCGCTTTAAATACTGCTGTCCGCCAATTTCAGCGCCCAGTGTCGTCTCTGCAGTTCCGAGATCTCGGTTAGCCGGTAGAAAATCTAATCCGGGTACCGATGACTTTAAAATAATAGTTTCAATTGAGGCAGTTGGAGTCATGAGTGCGTAGTAAACCGTCTGCTCAAGAGGCAGCGCATGAGCATTGACGCCAAGCCCCAAGGAGAGTCCACCCTGAGGGTCAAAGTCCACAAGAAGTACACGTCTGCCGAGTTCGGCCAATGATGCGCCAAGGTTTATTGTGGTCGTCGTCTTTCCGACCCCACCCTTTTGGTTAAAAACTGCAACGACCTTAGCTGAGCCATGATCATTGATGGCTGGGGGCACTGGAAAACTCTGAGCCTTTTTGCCCAAAAGCGTTGCAGTTGTAGAGATCTCTTCGCGAATTGTCGATTTAGCGCTCAAACGTCAAACCTCTTTCTAGATATACGCGGGAGCCTACGCGTTACACAGAAGTAGGGCAACTGTGAAGTAGGGTGCGCTCATGGATCTATCGATAGATGAATCAACTGACGTCAACGCTGCCAGCAGCGGGGCCTTCTCGGTTCACCTTGAAAACTTTGATGGCCCTTTTGACCTGCTGCTGCAGTTAATCTCCCGCCACAAGATGGATATCACGGAGATTTCTCTGAGTATCGTCACAGATGAGTTCATTACCTTTATCCGCGGACTCGAGGTAAGCGGCGAGGGTTGGCGTCTTGATCAAGCCACTGAGTTCTTGGTCGTAGCTGCAACTCTTTTGGATTTGAAGGCGGCCCGTCTGCTACCAAGCGGCGAGGTCGATGATGAAGAGGATCTAGCACTGCTTGAGGCCAGGGATATCCTCTTTGCCCGTCTGCTTCAGTATCGAGCTTTCAAAGAGATTGCAGCGACCTTTGCCGAGCGAATCGCACTAGCCGATAAGTCATTTGCCCGCGTAGTAGCCCTTGAACCGGCTTTGAGCGCCCTTTTGCCTGAGGTACTCATTGGAGTCGGAGCTGCCAGGTTTGCCGCCATAGCTGAGCGCGTATTAACCCCTAAGACCATCCCAGTAGTGAGTGTCGAGCACCTACACCTACCCCTTGTGAGCGTTACAGAGGAGTCTAAACGCGTTGTTGAGGCTTTGCGTAGGTCAACATCGCTATCCTTTAGAAATCTCATTGCAGATGCCGACAGCACCCTTGTAGTCGTCGCTCGATTTTTGGCGCTCTTGGATCTGTATCGCCAGGGGGTTCTTCGCTTTAATCAGGTGATCGCACTTGGAGAGCTTCAGATTTCATGGACCGGCTCGCTCGAGGGCGAGGTTGAGGTCAGCGATGAGTTCGATATTCCAGTGGTTTTAGAAGATGACGAGATAAACGAAAGTGGCGAAAATGTCTAATGTAGAGGTTGAACGTTCGATTGAAGCGATCTTAATGGTCGTCGATGAGCCGGTAACTGAGATCACTCTGGCTCAGGTTCTTGAACGACCAGTTGATGAGATCGATGCCGCCCTGGAAAAACTGGCAGCTAGCTATGACGATCGAGGCTTTGCCCTTAAAAAGATCAGCGGGGGATGGCGCTTCTATAGCCATCCAGATCTCTCATCGGTGGTTGAGAAGTTTGTCCTAGATGGACAGCAATCCCGCCTCACACAGGCCGCCCTTGAAACGCTCTCAGTGGTGGCCTATCGCCAACCCGTCTCTCGAGCGCGAGTGTCGGCTATCCGTGGCGTCAATGTAGAGGCTGTCATGAAGACGCTTATAACTCGAGGCTTGGTGGAGGAGTCGGGTCTTGAACATGAGACCGGGGCGATTCTCTACACAACTACAAGCTACTTCCTTGAGCGCCTAGGGTTGAACTCCCTTGAAGATCTACCAGCTCTTGCTCCATACCTGCCAAACCTGGATGGCTTGGACGATATTCTCGATTCGCTAACCGACTAGACCTACGGCTAGACTGACCTCCGACAGTCGGGAGACAGCCATGGGCGATATGCGCCTTAACAAGATAATCGCAGATGCAGGTATTACTAGTCGTCGCGGTGCAGATGAGCTCATAGAGTCTGGGCGAGTAACCGTAGATGGAATCGCAATTCGTGAGATGGGCTCCAAATTTGACCCCGAAAAGGTTCAAGTAGCAGTTGATGGTGAGACAATCAAGCGTTCATTGACTAAGAGTTATCTAGCACTTCATAAACCTAAGGGTGTTCTGTCTACCATGTACGACCCAGATGGTCGCCCCTCTTTAAGTGATTTTATCGATCTTCGGAAAGAACGGCTTTTCCATGTTGGCCGCCTAGATAAGGACTCGGAAGGGTTAATTCTTCTAACAAATGATGGGGACTTAACCTTTCGTGCCACCCACCCATCCTTTGGACTTGAAAAGACCTACATCATTGAATATGACGGAAAACTGCCTACCGGTGTCGACAAGGTTCTTCTTAAAGGAGTAGAGCTTGAAGATGGGATGGGAAGAGTCTTAACCTTCAAAGAGCTCTCACCCCGATGGATCGAAGTCTCAATTCATGAGGGTCGTTACCACATTATTCGTAGGCTGATGGAGGCGGTTGAGGTCGATGTCTTGAGATTGATCCGTACAAAGTTCGGACCGATCTCGCTGGGAGATACCCCCGAAGGACGTTGGCGCGACCTTAATAATGGAGAGTTAACAAATCTACGTAACGTTTTAGGGTTATAACGGCTTTACGATAAGTCGATATGAATGATAAAGACGTTATATAGATATATCGATTAAAGTGACAACGAATATCTATTTGTCGATTATTAGTGCGCTCAAAGTTAACCGGGCGTATTGATAAATCGATATTTAGTCCAGTGAAGGATGGCGACGGGAGATCGGTGAGAAGGCAGAAAAAGTCGTAAAAGCGTTTAGTCGATATATGAATAAAACTCTTAGCAGAGATTGATTTATCCACACAAAATGAGCAGGAAAGGTACCCTTATCCCATGAGAATCAGAGCTATCCGGGGCGCAATTCAAGTGAGCGCAAATACACCTGATGCCATTGGAGAGGGAGTTAAAGAGCTCATAGGAGCGATAATGCGCCAAAATGCCCTTACCCCTGAGTCGGTAATCTCGGTCATCTTCACCTCAACGCCTGATCTCACCGCCGCTTTTCCAGCAGCTGCATGTCGTGAGATCGGATTCGAATCCGTCCCACTTATCGGTGCGCTGGAGGTCGATGTTCCTGGAGCCCTTGAGCGAGTTATACGCGTAATGATCCACTGCGAAACCAGCGCTCCCGCCGCCTCAATCTCTCATATCTATCTACATGGCGCGCAATCTCTGCGCCGAGATATCGCTCAGTAATGCTCACACAAGTACGCATAGTTGGCTCAGGCTTAATCGGTACCTCTATCGCCTTGGGCCTCACTGCCCGAGGAGTCGCCGTAGAGCTAGTCGATAGTGATGCCAACGCCGCCTCGTTGGCAAATGCTCTCAATGGTCAGGCAACTGCCCCAACTCCACAACTCGTTATTCTCGCTCTACCTACCTCGGCGATACCCCTTGTCATAGAGGCAGAGTATGCATTAAACCCAAACTCAACCTTTATGGACGTTGGTAGCGTAAAGAATGAACCTATAGTTCACATTAAGAATTCATCGCTGCCTTTGTCCCAGTTTGTGCCCTCTCATCCAATGGCTGGACGGGAAGTAGGGGGCGCTCAGTCTGCAAGGGCCGATCTATTCATGACCCGTAGTTGGATTATCACTCCTACGCCTGAGTGCGACCAGAAATCTTTGGAGATAGTCAAAGGGCTCATTGAAACGCTCGGAGCTAGCGCCGTAGCTCTTGATTGCGATGAGCATGATCGGGCAGTAGCTGCGATCTCCCATATTCCGCAGATAGCCTCGACGCTTTTAGGAGGCTCACTGGCTGCAATGCCACTCGAGTGGCTCGCACTCTCTGGAGCAGGTCTTCGAGATACGACGCGTATCGCCGCCTCGGATCCACATCTGTGGAGTGAGATCATCTTTGCAAATAGAGTCGAAATCGCTGCGATCGCTAAAACGATGCATAGTGCTTTGGGCGAACTAATAGAAAATTTGGATGATAAAAAGGAGATCGCCGCCTTTATCGATGCGGGGCGAGTCGGACAATCTCGCATACCGGGAAAGCATGGCGGAAGCGTACGCGAATACACATATTTACCAATTGTTATCGATGATAAACCCGGTCAGTTGGCGGCAATATTTAATGAATGCTCGGCTATCTCAGTCAACGTTGAAGATTTAGCAATAGAACATTCACCTGGGCAGTTGAGTGCACTAATCACTTTGGCACTGTCATCCTCTGATGCGCAATCGCTCTCAGATCACTTATCCGCGATCGGATGGAACGTTCATCCGATTCTTAAAGAGAAGTAGGCTTCGAATATGGGCATAGTTGTAGCGATAGATGGCCCAAGTGGCGCAGGTAAATCAAGCACGGCCAAGGCGATTGCGATCCGTGCTGGATGGAATTATTTAGATACTGGTGCGCTCTATCGGGCGGTAACGTGGCTTGCACTTGAAAACAATGTTGAGAGCCCAAAAGAAATCATCTCTCTTTTGAAATCATCGCCGATTCGTTTTGTTTCCGATCCGCATGATCCAAATATTTTTGCAGGAGATACACAGATCACACATGCGATTCGGGGGAGCTCCGTAACTGAAAACGTCAGCAGAATTAGTGCAATGCCCGAGATTAGACACGAGCTTCTAGCACTTCAGAGAATGATTATTGATCGTGCTGAAAAAGGAATCGTTGTCGAAGGACGAGATATTGCTACGGTAGTGGTTCCGGATGCTGCATTAAAGATTTATTTGACAGCTGATTTAGATGCTCGAACCGAACGACGCGAGAATGAGACTGAAGACAAAGAAATCGATGTCCGTAAATCATTGGATACGCGCGATGTGACAGATTCAACTCGTGAAATTTCACCACTTGCGATGGCCAGAGATGCAGTTGAAATCGATTCAACACACTTAGATTTAGATGAGACCATTGATCGCATTTGGGAGTTGCTACGAGAGCGTTCGCTATTAGGCCTGCCTATTGTTGCGATTTTAGGCCGTCCAAACGTAGGAAAATCAACGTTAATTAACCGTTTTATTGGTCGCCGCGAGGCGATCGTCGAAGATACTCCTGGAGTTACCCGCGATCGAGTGCAGTATGAATGCGAATGGGGAGGTCGCCGTTTCATAGTAATGGACACGGGCGGCTGGGAGGCTAAACCGGATGGAATTTCAATTCAGGTAAGTGCCGGAGCTGAAATTGCAATGGACGAGGCAGATGTACTTGCATTTGTTGTTGACGCGCAAGTTGGTGCATTAGATGAGGATGACATTCTCGTACAGCGTTTACGTAAAGCGAAGAAGCCATTAATTTTAATTGGCAATAAGGTCGATGGAGAGCGAGAGGAGTCTGAAGCCCATGGTTTGTGGAGCCTTGGGCTTGGCGAACCATATTTCGTATCTGCACTTCATGGACGTGGCAGCGGAGATTTACTCGATCGAATCGTTGCCGAGCTTCCAGAAGTCGGTGGAGCACAAACGCAAGATGGCTATCGAAAAGTTGCGTTGATAGGTCGACCAAACGTTGGTAAGTCATCTTTGCTAAATGCTTTAGCGGGGGAGAACCGATCCATTGTTGATGACGTTGCAGGAACAACGCGAGATCCAGTTGATGAGCTCATTGAATTTGGCGGGTCGACCTGGCGATTTATCGACACTGCAGGTTTAAAGAAACGCGCCAATCAGGCCTCTGGAACCGATTACTACGCATCGCTTCGCACACAAAGCGCTTTAGAGCGATGTGAAGTCGCAGTCGTTGTTTTGGATGCATCTGAACCTATAACTGAACAAGATCTTCGAGTTATCACAATGGTTGAAGAGGCCGGTAAGGCAATGGTCATCGTGATGAACAAGTGGGATTTGGTAGATGAAGATCGACGTGATCAGTTAGATCGCGAGATTGATCGACATCTAGATCAGGTTGAATGGGCACAGCGCGTTAATGTCGCTGCAAAAACTGGATGGCATAGAGATCGATTAGCCCCTGCAATTCGTACAGCACTCGATAGCTGGGAGCGCAGAGTTCCAACGGCAAAGCTCAATTCATTCTTAGGCGCACTCATCGGCGCTACGCCTCCACCAGTAAGAGGTGGAAAGCAGCCAAAGATTTACTACGCAACCCAGGCCGGCATCGCTCCACCGAAGTTCGTCGTCTTCTCAAGTGGCTGGATCGAGGCCTCGTATCGCCGCTTTATTGAGCGCCGACTACGCGAAGAGTTTGGCTTCCCGGGCACTCCAGTTCAGGTAGCTATCCGAGTCAAGGAGCGCGATTAGAGCAATGGATAAATCCCTCCTTACGATTCCGAATGGACTCACCTTCCTTCGCTTCTTAGGAATTCCACTCTTCATCTACCTGACTCTCTCCCTGCATGCCGACGGTTGGGCGATCGTAGTTCTAGCTCTCGGGGGAGCCAGCGATTATTTCGATGGCAAACTCGCTCGCGCGTGGGGTCAGGTATCGCGTTTTGGTGAGATCGCAGATCCGGCGATAGATCGACTCTATATTTTTGCAATCCTCGTAGTCTTTTTGATCCGCGACATCCTTCCAATCTGGTTGATAGCTCTCTTAATCGGCAGAGATTTACTATTAGGCATCATCACGATCCTTCTCAATCGAAATGGTTTTTCAGTTTTGAAGGTCACCTATCTAGGCAAGGCGGCGACATTTAATCTCATGTACGCCTTTCCATTTCTTCTTCTTGCCACGATGGAGAACGCTCTCGGAACTGTGGCCTATGTCCTAGGGTGGAGTTTTGCTATCTGGGGCGTTGCCCTCTACATTTCTACAGGTATTAGTTATTCATTGGATGCTATTTCTAAGATAAGAGGCGCACATGTCATCAACTCCTGAAAACCTTCAGTACACCAAAGAGCATGAGTGGGTATCTGTAGATGGCAGCATCTACACGATGGGTATCACTGATTATGCGCAGTCGGCACTTGGTGACATCGTCTATGTACAGCTTCCGAAGGTCGGCGAAAATGTAACTGCTGGCAAAGTCTGCGGAGAAGTTGAATCGACAAAGTCTGTCTCTGAAATCTATGCACCCGTCACCGGAGTAGTTACAACGATAAATGATGCACTATCAAATTCACCAGAATCCCTCAACTCTGATCCATATGGAGCGGGCTGGTTGGTAAGAATTGAAATCAGCACGCCACCAACTGATCTTTTAACAGCTGCCGAATACGGCGCGCTGACGGCTTGACCAAATCCCCTCACCCCTTTAATGTCAGCCTTAGGTTGAGAGTAAAAGGGGTGCAGGTGTGGATCAGTCAGGAAATGAACTCACAAGCGCTCTTCATCTCTCATCTCGTGAGAGCGCATCTGCAACGCCCGGTCTACTCGAGGAGTACATCTCTTCATTAGCCTCCGATGATCAAGCTGTAGTTAGAGAGATTCAATCATTGCAGGGCGATAAGGCGATGATTCTAATTTATAGGGGAGAGGGTAAAGGATCACGATTTCTCATTACCAGTGAGGGCGTAACCATTGGACGATCATCTGCGAGCTCTATTTTTCTAGATGATGTAACAGTCTCTAGGTCACATGCAGTTGTAGAAAAGCGCGTAGTTGATTTTATGTTGCGCGATAGCGGATCTTTAAATGGCACATACGTCAACGGTGAACCGGCAGCGGAAGTTGTTCTTCATTCAGGTGATGAGATTCAAATCGGGAAGTTTCATTTGCTATTTGTCTGCGGTGCATTAAATAGTAAAAGCAATTAAGGAATTTTTTAAGGAATGAATATTCGAAAAGGGGAGTACTAATGGCAGTTCCAGCACGCGCCTACTTAAGCATCGGTGAGGTTCTCAACCGTTTGCGTAGCGATTTCCCAGATATCACTATCTCCAAGATTCGATTTTTAGAGTCTGAAGGTTTGATTGAACCCCAGAGAACTCCTTCGGGCTACCGTAAATTCACGAGCTCTGATCTTGAACGACTTCGCTATGTTCTTCTAGCCCAACGTGATCAGTATCTGCCATTGAAAGTAATTAAAGATAATCTCGATGCGATGGATAGAGGCCTGCCACCTACTGCAATTGCAGGAGTCCTACATCCATCTATCGCCCTGGCGACTGTAGATGGCGAAATGGCCCCATCGGCCTTCTCCGAAAACAGCGAAATGCGTCTATCGCGAGATGAGCTTTTAAAGAGTTCAGGCATTAGCGATCAAGAGCTGGTTGAGATAGAGAGTTATGGACTTATTGCCGTCCGAGGCCGTCATTACGATGGCGACGCCCTAGCAATTGCAAAGGCCGTGACGGAGATGGCCAGCTTTGGAATTGAATCCCGTCATCTTCGCTCATTTAAATCTGCCGCCGATCGCGAGATTGGATTAATCGAGCAGGTTATTTCACCGTTGACTCGTCAAAAATCATCTGAGTCCAAAGCTCGCGCAGACGAGGTTCAAAAAGAGATTGCCTCATTATCTATTCGTCTTCATGCAGCCCTTGTTCGCGCTGGTCTGCACCGACTTCGCCCATAAGCGATGTTTATTGGAATGGAAGTAGTTGGCGTTCGCGTCGAGATGCCATCGAATCAACCGATTGTTTTATTAAAAGAGATCGATGGCTCTAGGTTTTTACCGATTTGGGTTGGAGCCAGTGAAGCCAGTGCGATCGCCTTTGCTCAACAGGGCGTCGAGCCGGCCCGACCCCTTACTCATGATCTGATGCGCGAACTCCTTGATACGTTAGATGCGACGGTAACGGCCGTCCATTTGACCGAGTTAAAGGATGGTGTTTTTTACGCCAATCTAATAGTTCGGGATGGGGGATCTGCGACTAAGACGGTTTCAGCCAGACCATCAGATGCGATTGCCCTGGCTCTACGAACTCATAGCAATATCTTGGCGACAACTGAGCTCCTCGACGAGGCGGGAATTGAGATCCCAGTTGAGGGAGGTCAAGAGAACCAAGAAGTTGAGCGCTTCAGGCAGTTTCTTGAAGAGATTAACCCTGAGGACTTTGCAGGATAGGCCTGTAACCCTCAATCTCTACTAGAGGTTTGGTTCGTGTCGGTTGTTGAAAGAGGGCCACGCCTACCTTAGATTTACCAGCACTCCCCAAGAGAATCGAGCACCACGTGGTTTCCCAGGAATTAGAGATCGGCTATCGCGGCGCAACTGCTTGTTCGGCCGCAGGAATCACATATCGCCAGTTAGATTACTGGGCACGTACGTCACTAGTCGAGCCAAGTATTCGCAGCGCAAGTGGCTCTGGAACTCAACGTCTTTATGGCTTTCGCGACATTTTAGTGTTAAAGATTGTCAAGAGATTATTGGATGCCGGTGTCTCACTTCAAAATATTCGTACCGCAGTCGATCACCTGCGAAATAGGGGAGTGACGGATTTAGAGCGTATTACTTTGATGAGTGATGGAGCATCGATCTATGAGTGCACCAGTTCTGATGAGATTATCGATTTGCTCGCGGGCGGTCAGGGCGTATTCGGTATAGCAGTTGGAAAAGTCTGGCACGAGGTCGAAGGCTCCCTATTGATGCTTCAGGGAGAGATAAATGGCGAGATTGTTAGTGGCCAAGATAACGATGAGCTCTCCCTTAGACGTAAGAGCAAAGGCGCTTAATTCACCATAGTCTGTACTCATGACCGACTATGACTCATTCTCTCGACGCCACATTGGACCTACTTCATCTGATGAAAAAGGTATGTTGCAATTTCTTGGATATCAAGATCTAGATTCATTTATCCGAGATGTTGTTCCATCTAACATTGCTATAAATGGAGTTATCGAAAGCGCTCTAGATAGCGCAAAGAGTGAAGTCGAAGTAATTGCAGAGCTACGCACAATTGCCTCGGAGAATAAGGTTTTTCGTTCGCTTATCGGTACTGGATATTATGGAACCATTGTCCCGCCAGTTATCAAGAGGAATGTTTTAGAAAATCCAGCGTGGTACACGGCCTATACGCCATATCAACCAGAAATTTCTCAAGGTCGCCTAGAAGCTCTCTTTGCTTTTCAAACAATGATCTGCGAGTTAACTGCACTCAATATTTCAAATGCATCAATGCTCGATGAAGGCACCGCAGCGGCAGAGGCGATGACTCTTGCTCTACGAGCTTCAAAGCTAAGCGATGAGGCGGTCTTTCTGATTGAAGAGCATGTACATCCTCAAACAAAGGCAGTGGTTCGCACTCGTGCAAAGCCTCTGGGCATAACCGTTATTGAGATTGATTCTGGTCATGTGGTCAGAGATGGCTATGAAGGTGAGTTCTTTGGTGCTCTGCTTCAGTACCCAGATACAACGGGAACCGTGATTGATTATTCGAGCTTTGCAGAGTACGCCCATTCGCGTGGTGCGCTAGTTATCGCAGCTACCGATCTACTTGCATTGACAGTATTGAAAGCTCCAGGGGAGTGGGGCGCAGATATAGCAGTTGGAACTTCGCAGCGCTTTGGCGTACCAATGGGATTTGGTGGGCCTCACGCTGGATTCATGGCGGTGCGCACGGGACTAGAGCGCTCGATGCCTGGACGACTTGTGGGTCAAAGTATCGATACACAAGGTAAGCCAGCATTTCGTTTAGCTCTTCAAACTCGTGAGCAACACATTCGTCGAGATAAAGCGACCTCAAACATCTGTACTGCTCAAGTTTTGTTGGCAAACATGGCCGCTTTCTATGCGATGTGGCATGGACCAGATGGCCTGCGACACATTGCAGAGAGAGTAAATGGTTTTGCATCGCGCCTTCACGCTGCAACAAATAATCGTGAAGATGTTGTCTTCGATACGGTTCATATTGTCGTCAAAGATGCGCAAGTAATTCACGATAAGGCGATCGCAGCGGGAATTAACTTTGCCAAGGTGAGCAACACTGAGGTGCGAGTCTCCTTTGACGAGGAAACAACGGAAGAGATCTTTGCCGACGTACTTGCAATTTTGGGCGTTCAGGATTCTACGGGGGAGAGAATCCCTTCTACTTTCCTACGCACAAGCAAGTATTTAACGCATCCCGTATTTAATACCAATCACAGTGAAACAGGCATGATGCGTTATCTACGCAACCTGGCCGATAAAGATTTAGCTTTAGATCGAACAATGATTCCTTTGGGTTCATGCACCATGAAATTAAATGCTGTGACCGAGATGGAAGCAGTTACGTGGCCAGAGTTTTCTTCACTACATCCCTTTGCACCTATCGATCAGACCGTTGGCTCACGTAAGTTGATTCAACAGTTATCAGATTGGCTAGTAGCAATTACAGGATATGACGCCGTTTCTTTGCAGCCAAACGCGGGAAGCCAAGGGGAGTTCGCAGGATTACTTGCGATTAGAAATTTCCATGACTCGCGCGGTGATCACAATCGGAAGATCTGCCTTATCCCTTCAAGTGCGCATGGAACAAATGCAGCGTCAGCAGTAATGGCTGGGATGAAAGTTGTTGTAATTGAGTGCGATGAGAATGGAAATGTTTCCTTAGATGATCTTAAAGAAAAAATTGCCGAGCACGGTGCGACGCTTGCTGCGTTAATGATCACTTATCCATCAACTCATGGTGTATTTGAAACTGCTGTATCTGATATTTGCGCCTTGGTACATGATGCAGGCGGTCAGGTCTATGTAGATGGTGCCAACTTAAATGCATTGGTTGGACTTGCGCAGCCTGGAAAGTTTGGCGCTGATGTGTCTCACTTGAATCTGCACAAAACATTTTCGATTCCGCATGGTGGAGGAGGCCCTGGCGTAGGCCCGGTTATTTCTCGTGCACATCTTGCGCCATTTCTGCCTAATCATCCGATGGATTCATTAGCCGGACCTTCAACTGGTCCAGGTCCAATTTCATCTGCGCCATATGGTTCGGCAAGCATCCTGCCAATCTCGTGGGCATACATCCGCTTGCTGGGGGGAGAGGGTTTAACGCACTCAACTCAGGTTGCAATTCTGTCTGCAAATTACATGGCAGCCCGCCTCGGAGATTCATATCCAGTCCTCTATACCGGCTCAAACGGCCGGGTGGCGCACGAGTGCATTCTTGATATTCGTGAACTAACGAAAGAGTCAGGTGTCACTGTCGATGACATCGCCAAACGGCTTATGGATTACGGCTTTCACGCCCCAACCATGTCCTTTCCAGTAGCCGGTACTTTGATGATCGAACCAACAGAGTCTGAAGACAGCGCCGAGATTCACCGCTTTATAGATGCGATGATGTCGATTCGCCAAGAGATTCAAGAGATTATTGACGGCAGAATGAGCGTTGAAGGCTCTGCCCTGCGCCATGCGCCCCATACAGCCCTTTCTGTGGTTTCAACCCAGTGGGAGAGGGAGTACAGCCGTGAAAAGGGCGGATATCCAATCGTGCCCGATGGCCTGGTTCCTGGGGAGTCAATCGGCTCTCGAATGAAGTATTGGCCACCGGTTTCTCGTATAGATGGAGCTCATGGCGACCGCAATCTAGTCTGTGCCTGCACGCCGTTAGATGAGTACCGGTAGGAGGGGTGCAGGAGGCAGGCACTTTAATCGTTTCACTGTGCTTTACTTTACATAATGTAACTTATCGGCGTTAGATATAACGCTGACTGTACTTACGACCAAGGGCCAAAAGCCATGCCAATGTGGCAATTAGCGCCCAGTCTCCAGCTCTATCTCTTGGAGTTTGACTGGTGACTAACTCTGGCTCGGCAAATATATGCGCCGGTGTATGAATCTGCGTTCTTTGAAGGATTTTTCCCGTGTAATCAATCTGCGCCGATATTCCAGTTGTCGAGACAGAGAGAATATTTCTTCCATGTTCTATAGCTCTAACTCTAGAGATCGCTAACTGTTGAGCCGTTTCTGCCGATCTACCAAAGGTTGCACTATTGGTCTGCACAACTAGTAGATTCGATGAGATTGCCGCCTTGTGAAGAATTTCGTCATCAATGAGCTCGAAGCAGATTACTGGTGCAATATCTGCATTCTTAACCGCAAATATTGTCGATATATCACCGGCCGAAAAATCCTCGACTGAATCGGCCAAAGGCGAGATTTTTGCAGCAAGAGTTCTCAGCGGGATGTATTCACCAAAGGGAGTTAAATGTTGTTTTACGTAGATTTTTTTGGCGCTCTTACTCCAAAGAATAGAGGCATTTTGAAGCTCATTGTTTTGACGTATTACTGCGCCAACTATCAGAGGTTGGTCGAATGTATCGAGTGTTTTCGAAAGCTCTTGATTGGTGAATGGATCTACATCAACGGCATTTTCGGGCCAGAGTATGAAATCAATGTCGCTATTTGACGTAAGTGCCTTCTTACTTTCCTTTACGTGATTAAAGAATACTTGCGTAGCTCTGGAGTTAAAATCCAACCCCAATTCGGGAACATCGCCTTGCACCATTAATACTTTTACGGTTCCAACGCTCTGTATGTGCAAGGGAATAAGCAGAAGAAGTAAGGGCAATAATGGAAGTAATACTAAACGCCTCTGAAAAATTGAAAATACAACCAATGAAATAGAGAGTGTTATTGCACTTAATGCCGCTGCCCCACCGAAAGCTGCAATCCCCCGATAAGGAGAATCGGCCTGTGAATAAGCGATTCGTAACCATCCAAAACCTTCAAATGGAAAACTCCCCCGAATCTCCTCAAGAATCAAAAATATAAAGGGATGAAATGCAATTGCACATTTTTTTATCAGACCTAATGGAATAAAAAGCACGGCTTGACCCACGGCAAGGATAATCCAAGGGGTAGATCCCACATAAATACTCGTCCAATGCAGTGCAATTGCATTGAAAGTAAGTGCAAAAACAAAGGAATTAAGAAACGGTCGAGAAGAGCTCTTCAAACTTTGCATATGTAAAGCAATGGCCAAAGGAGCAGACCACCAGAGTGAAAGAGGAGCAAAAGCTGTGCTTAGTAATGCACCGCTGATAATGCTGAGGAGAATATTTACCAACCGAGTGCACTGATCAAACGATCAACGCTGGCACCCAGTCCATAGCGCTCCTTGAACCGATAAATTTCGGAGAGATCTGCAGGTGCCTTGGGCATCGACAGATCGACTTGAGGTAAAGCTACATTTCTGGCGACCTGTACAACTGTTGGGGCAATTTTAAGATAATCAGTACCAGCGATAATCTTTTTAGCTAACGCCGCGGGCAATGCATCATGTCCAGCATGCGCCCCGGCTAAGACCTCATCCACAGTTGCAAAGTTGTTAACAATGAGTGCTGCGCCTTTTTCGCCAATCCCGCGGACTCCGGGAAGACCATCAGATGGATCTCCCCGAAACATTGCAAAGAGGGCATACCGCTCCCCCGGAATTTGATACTTATCTGAAACATATTTGATGTCGACTAAATCATGCGCCGATATTCCCTTAGCTAAATAAACTACTTTGATATCGCGTTTGTCATCGACCATTTGAAAAAGATCACGGTCCCCCGTAACAATTCTAATTGGCCCCTTTTCAACTTCGGCATAAGTAGCCATCACATCATCGGCTTCAAAGTCATCTACACCGACAACTGGTATTCCAAAGAGATCAAGTAAATCTAAAAGAATGGGGATCTGGGGCGTGAGAGTCTCAGGCTCTTCCTCTTCATCGCCCTCCTCCTCTAAACGATTGGCTTTGTAATCAGGAAATAGCTCCACACGCCACGTTGGACGCCAATCACCATCTAGACAGGCAACGATGCGATTTGGCTTATAGATGCTCATTAATCGCGCAGTCATATCGATATAACCGCGAATAGCATTTACTGGAGTGCCATCGGGTGCAACTAAAGTATCTGGCATTCCATAGTATGCGCGATACCAAAGTGAGGCGCTATCTAAAAGCATGAGCGTCATATCTCTCCCATTAGATAAGAAACTACGCCGCGATCAATTCGCTTGACGGCGTCTCTACAGACTGGACGTAGTTTTTCACTTGCACCTGCTATTTGATTAAGAAGATCGATTAACTGCTTAGTTGTACGAACGAAATCGCCGACCGACATATCGCTACCTTTTAGGACGCTTTGAAGTGATCCACCACTTGCCCACTTATAAGAGATCCAACAAAATCCAGCATCGGGTTCGCGTTGAGTCTTGACTCCAAATTGCGTCTCTATCTCCTCAAGTTGTGCCCAGATCGAGATAACTTCAGCCAGGGCGCTCGATACTTTTGGACTCGGCATCTTCGGAGCCTGCTTCTCAATCGATCTCGTCTCAAAGATCATGCAAGATGCGATTGAAAGAAGCTCATTTGCTGTCAGTTCGTCAAAGAGTCCGCAGCGAATCGACTCGGTCAATAAGAGATCTGATTCGGCATAGATTTTAGTCAGAATCTTTCCTTGGGCCGTTGGCTTTTCACCCTCGATGTAGTTTAGATGGTCTAATACCTGACAGATTTGATCGAAAGTCTTTGCAATAACATTCGTACGGCTTTCAACGCGATTACGTAAGCCCTCATTTTCACGGTTTAGACGTCCGGCACGTTCGGCGAATCGCGCATGATCCTCACGTTCATTGCAGCTATGACAGCTGTGATTGCGCATCGATTTTCGCAGATCGCTTAAATCACTCTCTAGGCGTGAGCGCTGACGGTTGTCGAAGCTCTTTTTTTGATCACGGCGGCTAAGAAGTACTTCAACCTCTTTGATTTCGCGGCGGATACTCGCGTAGTCGATGAAATCGCCGAGGTGGCACTGCGCGTTAATTAGGATCTCCTCGATCGCAACTTCATTCTTACGAATCTGTCTAGAAAGTCCAACAACGGCGCGGTCGGCTTGGAACTGAGCAAATGATGATTCAAGGGATCTGCGTGCGCGCTCTTTACCAAAGCGTGCAATGAGATTTATCGACATGTTATATGAGGGACTAAACGATGAGCGAAGTGGATATGTGCGAGTAGAGGCAAGACCGGCGGCTGCTGCAGAATCAACCGTTGGCGACCATTGGATTACGGCGTTACCTTCAATATCGATTCCACGGCGGCCAGCTCGACCAGTTAACTGTGTGTACTCCCCCGGCGTAATAGGGACATGGGCCTCGCCATTAAACTTCATAAGTTTTTCTAAAACTACTGTGCGAGCTGGCATGTTGATTCCAAGTGCCAGAGTCTCAGTGGCAAATACGGCCTTCACCAAACCACGTTGGAATAAATCCTCAACAGCCCCTTTAAAACTTGGAAGTAGTCCAGCATGGTGTGCGGCGATGCCGCGCTCTAGGGCAGTTAACCATTCGTTAAATCCTAGAACTTCAAGATCCTCAGTTGAAATATTTGAAATATATTTAAGCGCTGTAGCCTTTATCTCTACTCGCTCTTCAGGCGAAGTTAAACGAATGCCAGCTGCAAGGCACTGCTTCACCGCGGCATCACAACCAACTCTTGAAAATATAAATGTGATTGCGGGAAGCATATTTTCGCGTTGAAGTTTCTCAACTATGTCGGCACGCGTTAAGCGTTCTTTCGGCTCGCTGTATCGCCCTCTACGGTGCCTATCCATCGAAGATTTACGCATAGCTTCGCGCTCTCGCTGCAAAATCTCAGGGTTGATCTGCCCAGGGCGTTCAAAGAGATCCATCATGCGGTTGCCAATGAGGACATGTTGATACAACGGAATAGGTCTAATCTCACTGACAATTACAGTTGTATTTCCGCGCACTTCTCCAAGCCATTCACCGAACTCTTCAGCGTTGGAAACGGTGGCTGATAGAGAAATAACTTGCACGCTCTCCATTAAGTGAATGAGAACTTCTTCCCAGACAGCGCCTCTAAACTTATCTGCCAAATAGTGAACTTCATCCATTACGACATAACCCAAATTTGTAAGAGTCGATGAGCCGGCATACAACATGTTTCGTAGTACTTCGGTCGTCATCACAAGAATATCCGCCTCAGAGTTGATGCTCGTGTCTCCCGTGAGAAGTCCGACCTTATCTGCACCAAACTTTGCTACGAATTCAAAGTATTTTTGATTAGAAAGAGCCTTAATCGGCGTTGTGTAAAAACACTTCTTGCCCAAATTAAGAGCAAAATATGCTGCGAACTCTCCAACAACGGTTTTTCCAGCACCAGTCGGTGCCGCTACAAGTACACCGCTCCCCTCTTCGACGGCGTGACAGGCGGCAATTTGGAATGGATCGAATTCAAAATCAAAGGTAGAAAGAAAATCTTGTGTTACAGGATGAGCGCTGCGAACTTTTGCTGCCGCATACGCTTCAGCTGGCGTGCTCACGGAATCCACGTCTGCATAACGCCTGGAATACATTCTGCAGATATTGGAAGTGGGCCTATACGTTCGCCATCTGCATAGGCCACAGCCTCGGCCATGATGGTTACAGTTTTGCTGCGTACGATTTCCACAGCTGGATGTGTCACGTGGGTGCCTTTAAACACTCGCGGAAAGACTTTTAAGAATTCAAGTTTTGAAACTGGGTGTAGGACCATTACGTCAAAATAACCATCATGTATATCGGCATCGGGACAGACAAGCATTCCTCCCCCATAAGAGCGTCCGTTAGAGACTGCAATAAGCATCGCTTGCGTAGAAATTGTTCGATCATCCAAAGTGATTTCGTAATGGCGGGGCGAAAAACGCGGTAGTTCGATTGCTATGGCAACGTTATATTTCATTGGCCCTTTTGGCCAAGACATTGTGTTGGCTTTCTCGTTTACAATCGAATCAAAGCCCGTTGATAAAATAGCACCAAACCATTCGCCATCTACTAAACCCAAATCCATCGATTGCGGCGGCGTAGAGATGATTGACTCTAGATATGGATCTAACGCATCTAACGACCAACCAAGGGTTCGCACAAAATCATTTCCAGTGCCAGCGGGAATAACTGCTAGGGGAATCTGAGCCGGTGTGGTCTTTTGGAGCACTACATGGGCCAAACCATCTCCCCCAACGGCGATAACACCTTGGCACTGCGGGAATTTTGCAATGAAATGGGACAAGTGCGTGGCGAGTGAGATTGCTGAATCCCCAGAAACTATCTCGTGATCCACTCCACGCGAAGTTAAGAATCCGGCGACGCGTCGTCCGATTGAGGCGCCTTTGCCGGCACCCGAAGTTGGATTAATAACTAACGCCCACATGAGGCGACCTTATCGTTCAATCACTCGATCGGTGTTGTGGCCTCGATAGTTGAGACGCCGGTTTGAAGGGTGGAGGTACGTTTATCGCGCCGTCTATCTACTAATAGAGCGATTCCGCCAGCCATGAAGTAAAGGATGCAGAGTGGAAGCGCCAGTAGCGCCATGGTAAATGGATCCGCCGTTGGGGTGAAGGCAGCGGTAAATAGAACTATTGAGAAAACCCAGATTCGCCAAGGCCGAAGTATCGTCTCTCCCCGCAGAAAACCAATCAGATTAAATGTCACTAAAAATATAGGTAATTCAAAGGCTAAACCAAAGAGCAAAATAATGCGCATGACGAAATCCAAGTAGTCATCGAACTTCACCAAGTTCGACAGTGAGTTTGGAGTGAAGCCAAACAAAACCTTTATAGCAATAGGAAGAACGAGATAACCGAGAGTCGCACCTATTGCGAAAAAAGGTGTTGCGCTAAATAAGAACAGGACCGAGTTTCGCTTCTCTTTACGGTGTAGACCTGGTGCGATAAATGCCCACAGTTGATAAAGCCAAAAGGGCGCTGAAAGAATTACACCAGCAAGCAGCGCGACTTTGATCTGAAGATTAAGTGGGCCGAGCACGCCGTTGATATAGAGAGCGCCACAATGCGTAGCACCAGAGCTTTGCGCCGCCTTTAGATCGCAGACTGGCAAAGCCAACTGAGTGATAATCTCATTATAAAAATACCAACCAATAAAGGATGCAAGAACTATCGCAATAGAAGCGCGGAAAACCCTCTTCCTTAGTTCGCGAAGATGATCAAGTAAAGGCATCCGTGCGTCTGGTATCGACGCCATAAGTAACTACTTCTCGGGAGTTGCTTCGCCCTCGTTCTTCTTTTCCTCAGTATTCATCTCTTTCATCTCACTCTTGAAGATGCGCATAGAGCGACCAAGTGAACGAGCAGAATCTGGGAGGCGCTTTGCGCCGAAGAGAACAAGGACAACGATAAGAAGAATCAGAATATGGCTAGGCTCTCGCAGGAACATGAGGCAAACTCCCTTTTGATGTACATGGAATTGAATGAGGAAAGGTTACCGCAGAGGCCTCTCCCATGGGTAGGCGAATTTTGCTCCTCTAGTAGCGCTCTAGTAGCGATTGCGCTGAACGTAGGATTTCGGCGCGAATGTTGTCAGGTTCAACCACCTCTACGCTTCCCGCCGATGCTAAAACTGAACGTTTGATCCACTCGTGGGAGAAGGAAACTACCCGAGCGTTTTCAGTGAACTCCTCTTTGTTTATGGCAAACCTCTCAATTACTTCTCGCGGCCTAGAGTGCGCGTGAATTGTGTAAGAAATTCCATGGCTCTGAGAACCGGAAATGGCAGGGATTGGTTGGGAGCTGTTGGATTTTGGCGCGGCCTCTTGGATTCGGTCGAGCCTAAAACTTCGGAGTCCATGAGCACTCTGACAAACTCCCCACAAATATTCGAATCCATTCTCTTCGCGGAGTTCAATCGGAGTAACAACCCGCCTTGAAATCTCATCTGAATAGGATGAATGGTAGAGAATTTCCACCGCCTCTTTTTCCAACAGCGATTTCTCAATGATTGCACGCACTGAACCCGGAGCCGCAGGAACCGCACTCATTTTTGATGGAATCGAACTTCGAGTTGATAGACGGGCTACTAAATCAAGGGCGATCAGTTTGAGATCGCTGCGATCATTAGGCAGGGATGCAATGACGATATCGAGGCCAAGCAAGAGTGCGATGATCTCCTCATCGCTAAGAGCGCGTGGATGCGACAGAGTTTCAGCATTGTGAATAGTCACAAATCCCGATTCAAATGATAAATCCATGAGTTCCAGCGGCGTATAACCGGGTAACCCACACATCCAAAGAGTGGTTAAGTCTGCAACCATTTGAGCGTCAGTAACATTAAAATTCTCACTTAACGTTTTCAGCTCTATCCCTTGGTGAGTAGCAAGAAATGGGACAAGATCTAAAAGTCTAGCTGTGCGCCCTAATGGCGTTTGTGTGGGCTTAGACATGATGAGCAACAATCTCAGTAAGTTTAGCAACAATTTCATTTCGCAATTCTTGAGGTTGGATGATTAGAGCATCGTCACCATGCCAAAGTACAAGCTCGATAAATCTCTGAGAATCGAAGTAGCTGGCCGTAATCCGATCCCACTCCCCCATGTCGATAGTCGATAACGCATGAGTGCGAAGTAGTTGAGCTTTTCCTTTTCGTACATCTACAGTTGCGATTTTGGCTAACTCTTGATTTTCAAAATCGGAAAATAGGTCAAATCCATCTGGAATCTCATACTTTTGAGCATCCTTCGAGATAGAAATATCTCCATCGATTCGATCGAGTCTGAAAGTTCGTAACTGAGATTTTTCGAGATCGTTGCCTGCTAGATACCAGAAAGATCCTTTAGTTGCGATGGCATAAGGCTCAATTGTCCGTAACTGGAGCTCTAAGGTTGGAGACACATATGTAAAACTGATTCGAGCACGTTTAGATATCGCATGTGTAATAATTTGAAAATCTTTATGAGCTGCGTTAAAACGAGGAGCTATCGCAGGAAGTGCATCCAAATCAGACTCAACACCGACTGATCGAAGCTTTGTGAGAGCGCTATGCGCCGAAGTATCAAGTGCTGCGCCTCTCCAAGCCTCGGCCGCTAAAGAAAGTAAAGCAATCTGTACGCCAGAGATTTCACCCAGATCAAGTGAATACTTTTCAGGCTTAATACGATAACCCGCTTCATCTTCAAATATCGGATCAAAGCTACCGACTTCAATCGCGACACCTAAGTTTCGAAGATCATCCTTGTCACGTTCAAACATACGCTCTTTAGTCTCTTCGCTACCTTCGTAACCTTCTACAGAACGAAAAATCTCACTCTTGGTTAAATATCTTTTAGTAGCTAGCAGCGCGATAGTTAGATTGATTAATCTTTCAATCTTCCGAGACACCGTATGCCCCTTTTGCAGGTCGTCGGCGACGAGCTAGAACTTCAACCCCAGGAGCCATACGACGCGATTGAATCAGAAAACCTGTGTGACCAATCATGCGTTGCTGGGGGCGAACAGCTAAACCTTCATGATGCCATCCGCGGACTATTGTCTCTGAGCTCTCTGGTTCGGTAAATCGCCCGTCGGCTTTAATCGCCTCTGCAGTGACGGATAACTGCGTTGTTGTTGCCACGTAAGAAAGAAAGACTCCACCTGGGCGAAGTGCGGTTGCAGCTAAATCTACGCACTCCCATGGTGCGAGCATGTCCAAAATTACGCGATCATAATCATCGGATACAACTTGCTCCTGTAAATCACCAACGGTTAATTTCCAATTAGCGGGTGCGCATGCGAAATAGTTTTCAACATTCGATGTTGCGTTCTCGGCGAAGTCGGCACGACGCTCAACTGAGTGAACAGATCCGCTGTCCCCCACAGCACGGAGAAGAGAGATTGTTAGTGCGCCACTTCCGACGCCAGCCTCTAAGACGCGTGCTCCTGGGTAAATATCGGCTACACCTAGAATCATCGCCGCATCTTTTGGATAGACGATCGTGGCACCACGTGGCATCGTTAAGACGTAGTCGGCTAATAGAGGCTTAAAGGCGGTGAATTTAAGACCCGCCGTTGTGCTTACAACAGAGCCCTCTGGCATTCCGACTAGATCATCATGGGTGATCCAACCCTTGTGCGTGTGCCACTCTTTTCCAGCGATGAGAGTGAAGCTGTACAACTTGCCTTTTGGGTCGGTCAATTGGATTCGATCACCTATTGCGAAATACCCCAAGTTCGACACGGGAGTATCTTAGGCGAAAATATTTGCCTCAGATGCGAGTATCTTGCGTGACGTGAGTACAGATCCCAGACTTCGGCTTTCGCCCAGCAGCGTCAATGATTACAACAACTGTCCACAACTCTATAAGTATCGTTCAATAGATCGCCTGCCCCAGCCGCCCAGCCTTGATGCCGAGCGAGGAACACTGGTTCATACGGTTCTTCACGATCTATTCGAATGTATTGCGAGTGAGCGAACACCAGAAACAGCCATAGATTTACTGCCCTCTAGATGGCAAGCACAGTTGGAGGCCAAACCCGAGTTGCTGGACATGGTGAGCAATGAGAAGGAGTGGCTCGATAGGGCCTCATCGTTGCTAAAAGTTTATTTCACGCTAGAACAACCAACAACTTTTGAGGCAACACATCGCGAAATGCATTTAGAAGATGATTTCGAGGAAAATGTCTACCTCCATGGCTACGTTGACCGCCTCGATATCGCGGCAACTGGAGAGGTCCGCATCGTCGATTACAAGACAGGAAAATCGCCAAAACCTGGTTGGGAGGAAAAAGCCCTCTTCCAACTCCGTGTTTATGCTCTTCTCTATTGGAAAACGACAGGCGTTCTCCCCCGCCTACTTCAATTAATCTATTTAGGAGATGCAAAGTTAGTAAAGAGTAATCCAACGTTGGAAGATCTCGAGTCGGCGGAAAAATTCTTGCATCGCACCGCAGATGATATTTTTATTTCAATCGAGAAAGATTATTGGCCGCCTAAACCCAGTCGGCTCTGCGATTGGTGTTTCTTTAAAACGATCTGCCCAGCTCACGTATCTTAAATATCGCTACTGAAATCATGAAATAGCTCTTGCAACTTCGCAAAAGATATTTGTTCAAGAGATTTGATACTGCGGACACGTTCGCTTTCAGCAACAACAACTAAGTGTGGCACGGCTATAAGCCATGCTCCACTGGCTCGCGCTGCAGATACCCCGGTTAGAGAGTCTTCGAAAACAAGAGAACGCTTGATATCAACGCCGATCTTTTTTGCCGCTAAAAGATAGGCATCTGGATGTGGTTTGGTATTAACAACGTCGTCACTGCTTATTGAAAAGGGAAATGGACTCCCTCCAAGATTTTCAAGAACAGCATCGACAATATTTCTTGGGCTTGCCGACACCAGAGCAGTAGGAACTCCTTCGGCTTGCAACTGCTGAACTAACTCCAATACCCCCGGCATTAGCGGAGTACTTCCCCGCAGTTTTGCACATTGAACATCTATAAGTTTTTGTGTGAAATAGGGGGGTGATTTCTGGTTGTTGCAGCGATCGAACATGTATTCACCAACTCGGGAAAGAGGTCCACCAAGACAAGCAATTTGATCTGCCTCCGTCCATGCGTAACCGAATGCCTCCGTGACCTCTGTCTCCGACGCAAGCCACAACGGTTCGGAATCGACCAAGAGGCCGTCCATATCAAAGAAAACGGCATCAAAAAAGCTACGAGTTATTGGGATAGTCACTTGCGGAAGGTTACCGTAAGGTTTGTTGATGTGGAGATACACCAGATACCTATACTGAGAAACCCGGTAATGATTATTGCTTTCTCTGGTTGGAACGATGCAGCAGAGGCTGCAACAGGCGCGTTAGAACAACTCTTGAGCGCTTGGCAAAATACCGATGATGATGCGATCGTAGATTTAATCGCAGAAGTTGATCCCGAGGAGTTTTATGATTTTCAAGTTAATCGCCCCAGGGTTTTCACTGATGAGAGAGATAGCCGCGATATTATTTGGCCAAGCACTGAAATTTTTGGTATCGCCCTTCCACATCTAGATCGCGATTTAGTAATCGTAAAAGGTGCGGAGCCATCAATGAGATGGAAGACATTTACACGGGAGCTTCTAGATTTGGCCGATGATCTTGAAGTCTCCATGATCGTCACTTTGGGATCTCTGCTATCAGATATTCCTCACACTAGACCGATCGCCATCAGTCTCAGTGCCATGAATCCCGAGATCGCTTCGCGCCTTAATGTTGAGATTTCAGCTTATGACGGAGCAACTGGAATTCTCAGCGTGCTTCATGATGCTTGCGCGCGGCGTGGCATAGATTCAGTTGCGATGTGGGCCCCGGTCCCTCACTATGCCTCGAATGCACCCTCTCCGAAGGTATCTCTTTCACTTCTCCATGGGCTCGAAGATTTCTTAACCATTTCAATTCCCCAAGATGATCTGGCGGTCGCTGCAGAGGCTTGGGAGTTAGAGATTAACAATCTGGCCAATGAAGATAGTGACGTTGCCGATTATGTTAAAGCTCTAGAAAAATCTAAAGATGAAGCAGATATTCCGGAAATCTCAGGAGAGATGATCGCCAAAGAGTTTGAACGATATTTACGTCGCCGACGGACTGATTAGAGCTTAAGGCCGAGGAGAGCATCTAGATTATCTGCGAACGCCTTCTTATCTCCCCCGGTAGCACCATTTAGAGTTTCATCCACCCAGGCCTCTATCACTTTAACCACTTCACTAGTGTTGAGATCATCGGCCAATGCATTAATAATAATCTTGGTTGCATCGTCGGTATTCGCGACAGTTTCCAACGTGAGCGCCCGTCTTAATCTCTTAATGGAACTTTCTGCTCGATCCAAAATTTCATCGCTCCACATGCGATCGTTTCGATAATGATCACCCATTAAAGCAAAACGTATGGCCATTGGATCAACGCCTCTTGCAACTAATGTAGAAACTAAAACTAGATTCCCAAGACTCTTACTCATCTTTTCGCCATCGAGACCAATCATTCCTGCGTGCACATATTTAGCTGCTAATTCTTTGCCTGTCAGAATCTTTGCTTGAGAACGACACATCTCGTGATGAGGAAAGATTAAATCGCTTCCTCCGCCCTGTATGTCGATTAGTGATTCCTCGTTGAGATCAGGTTTCAGAAATTCAATTGCAATCGCGGTGCATTCGATGTGCCAGCCAGGACGACCCACACCAAAACTTGAAGGCCATCCGGGTTCGCCCTCTCGCTGCGACATCCATACAAGGCAGTCCAGAGAATCCAACTTGCCCGGTAGATTTGGATTACCTCCGCGTTCTGAGAAAATAACCTCCATCTCAGAGCGGCTTAGGTGAGAGAGCGCTCCAAATGTTGAGCCCGGAGAATTTGAAAAATAGTAATCATTTGCAATCGGATAGATCGAACCGCTCTTCTGCAGTTCTTCAATCGCCTGCACTACCAATGGAATTGCTTCAACTGCGCCGATGTAATGCCTTGGCGGAATAACACGGAGATTGACCATATCGCTGGTGAAGAGATTTATTTGAGATGTCGCTAATTCTGTCCAATCAAGACCGTCGCGTTTAGCGCGTTCGAGTAATGGATCATCGATATCGGTAATATTTTGCACATAGTTAACCTGCGCGCCTTGTGCTCGAAGGAACCTGTTGATTAAATCAAAAGTTAGATAAGTAGCGGCATGGCCTAAGTGTGTAGCGTCGTATGGAGTTATTCCACATACATACATTCGGTAGGTAGATTTGAGCGGAACATCTTCTTTTACGCCAGTTTTCGAGTTTGTCAGATGTAGAGTTGGGAAAATAACGTCATCACCCAGTTTAGGAATATCGACGCTCGCCCAGGATTTCACGCTCTCATCCTAGTTAAAGCCGCTCTAGAATGCAGGCCATGGGACGGCTGGCCAATCGGGATTTGGCACAGGCATCACCGCCGTTGCAATTAATCTCTGCACTCTCAGTATCAAAGCTTCTCGCTCAGCTTGCGTTAAATACGGCGACAGATCCATCTCGCTATCTAATTTAACAAGAGCTTGCCGAAGCATCGTGATTTCATTCTCGGTTAAGGGATCCCCTGACCATTGCCATAGCACTGTGCGCAACTTATCTTGCGCATGAAAGGTGACTCCATGGTCGCATCCGTATAAGTGGCCTGAAACAGTGGGAAGCAAGTGTCCGATCTTTCTATCTGTGTTATTGATAATCGCATCGAATATCGCCATTGATCGAAGATCTGGATTGTTGCTAGAGAAGTAAATTGAGAGATCAATGCTCTCATCAATCTCGATCCATTCCTGCACCATTCCAAATCCATATGGACCATCACGCAAAATAGTCAATGGAACAACATCAAACCCTAAACGTTCGCTCAGAACATAAGCTGCATACTCACGATGTGCCAGAGCTCCTTCAGGGAAATCCCAAAGCGGGCGCTCTCCAGCAATTGGTTTGTAGATACAGTTCATTGACTCTGTGCCATTTGTAACCTCTGCATACAAGGTGGCATTCGAGGCATCTACTAACCGCCCCGTCACGACTAAATCACCGTTGGTCAGTAGCGCTAACTTATCGTCGATAACCATTTGCCCTCGGACAGAGGTGGCCTTGAGGATCTATGGGAATTCCGCAGAATGGGCAAGGCAGTCGTCCGGCTCCTATAAGCGCCTTTGATCTCTTAACAAATGCGTCACATTCGGATAAATTCAATGCAACTCTCAACCGATTCTCTGGCTCTTCTTCATCAGATGTTATTTCGAAAAGCTCAACAATCATTAATGATTGTGTCTCATCCCAAGCCATTGAGATTGCACCTACTTCAAACTCAGGTTCAATCGGCGTATCAAGTGGCCCATCATCACGTGTTTCAGTAGTTAAAAAACGAGATAGCCCATTTTTACGCAAATCATTGACAACCATCTCTAGTCTCTGAGAAAGCGCTGCAACTTGGGCCTTTTCTAAGGCAACTGTGACAAGGCGAGCTCCACTTTTTGCCTGGACAAAGAAAGCTCTCTCCCCTGGTTGCCCAACTGTTCCTGCGACAAAGCGATCGACCGAATCAAAAAGGAAACTCACTTACCTGCGCCTCCACCTAAGAGATTACGTTTCCTATAAGGGGCATTTATAAAGCCTTCTAACTCTGCGCGAGAATCATTCAAAAGTATGACTCGAGGATTACCGCCGCTAAAGTCAATGACAGATACCGAGGCTGGATCGATAACAATCCGTTGAAAACCATCAAGATGCATACCAAGGGCGGATGCAACGATTGATTTGATGACATCACCATGGCTTACAAATACCGTAGCGCCTTTTTTCTTGGATTCAATAGCGCCATGAACTGCGCGCATTGCACGTTCTTGCATCTGCGCTAGACCTTCTCCTGATGGAAAGTACATCCCGCTTGGATTATTTTGAACAGTCTTCCAAAGCCTATTCTTTGACAAAAGAGCTAACTTCTTCCCACTCCATTTGCCATAATCGACCTCAATAAGATCCAGATCCTCTAAGAGCTCAACACCTGGATTATTTTTCCGCCCGAAATTTTCCCACCAAGGAGAAATAGTCTCGTTGCAGCGCTCAAGTGGGCTAATTCGCAACTGTGCGACTTTTATCGCCCCAAGTCTTAGCGAAAGCTCTTGGGCCTGTTTCATGCCGGCCTCTGATAAATGAACTCCTGAGATTCGTCCAGAAAGAATGCCTTTGGCATTGGCCTCGGAATGGGCATGTCGAATCAAAACTACCTGCATAAAGCTAAGGCTATCGCAGCTTTTCCTAGACCGCCTTGCTAAGGTCGCCCCATGGAAACGCGCAGAGCAGGTAATAGTGGGTTGATGCTCTCGCGTTTGGGTCTTGGAACCATGACATGGGGACGAGATACAGATGAACATGAAGCGGCAGATCAGTGCCGAGCGTATTTAGATGCCGGTGGTAATTTCATAGATACGGCAAACACGTACGGTGATGGTGACAGTGAAAGAGTGATCGGTGGATTAGTGGGGACACTTGTCAATCGTGATGAGTTAGTCATTGCAACAAAATCAGGTTTAAGTTTTCAAGATGGCCAAAGAAGCATCGACGCCTCACGTCACTCTCTAATCTCAGAGCTTGATATATCCCTAGCTCGTCTGGGAAGTGAGTTTGTAGATATCTGGCAGATTCATGCGTGGGATTCAACCACTCCCCTGGATGAAACATTGGCAGCTCTCGACTATGCCTATACAACCGGCCGTGCACGCTATGTTGGTGTCAGCAATTATGCAGGTTGGCAGTTAGCACGAGCGGCGACAAAGCAGCAATCGAACTCCATGAAAGCGCCGATTACTAGCATTCAATCAGAGTACTCACTCCTGAATCGAGATGTAGAGATTGAGCTTCTTAATGCTGCCCAGGAATGTGGTGTGGGTTTTCTTGCATGGGCACCACTTGCTCGTGGCGTATTAACGGGTAAATATCGAAATGGAGTTCCAAGTGATTCTCGCGGCGCAGCTCCACACTTTGCCAAACATATCGAACCTTATTTAGATTCTCACAGCTCTAGAATTGTAGATGCCGTGGCTGTAGCTGCAACCGGTCTTGGATATTCACCTCTTGAAGTTGCTCTCGCATGGGTGAGAGATGCTCCAGGCGTCACAAGTGCGATTATCGGCGCTAGAACTGGTGCACAGCTGCGCGGCGTTCTAAAAAGTGAAGAGATATCGCTTCCAGAAATTCTCCGAAGTGCGCTAAACGACGTTAGCGCTTAAACGTTTTCGAGAAAGTCTTTCAAAACGCGAACTCCGAAAGTTAAGCCCTCAACTGGTACGCGCTCATCAACTCCATGAAACATCGCCATGAAGTCAAAATCCTTATCTAACTTCAATGGTGAGAAGCCATATCCAATGATGCCGAGCTCGGCCAACGCCTTGTTATCTGTTCCACCACTCATCAAGTATGGAACAGGAATGGCCTCAGGATCCTCTTTAAGGATTGCGTGACACATGGCATCGACGAGATCGCCCTCAAAGGGAACTTCGAGCGCCTTGTCGCGAGTAATTGTTTCGACGCTCACGTGAGGACCGATTAGAGAGAGAATTGTTTCATTAAGTTCATCTTCAAATCCAGGAATAAACCGACCATCAATTACCGCACTTGCTGAGCCTGGAATTACATTGGCCTTATAGCCAGCCTCCAAAATTGTTGGGTTGGCAGTATTTTGAAGCGTTGCACCAATCATTCGAGCGGCAAAGCCAACTTCAGAGAGTAATGGCCGCAAATCTTTTTCGTCATAAACCTTACCTGTTGCGCTTGCAACACGTTTGAAAAGCGCCTTAACAGTTGTGCTGTAGCGCTGTGGCCATTGATGATTTCCGATTCTTGAAACAGCCTCAGTTAATCTCGTTAATGCATTTTCATCATTCATCACTGAGCCATGACCTGCACGGCCATGTGCGGTCAATTTCATCCAGTGAATTCCTTTTTCTGCAGTTTCAATCATGTAGAGACGTTTACCATTCCCGACTGTTACTGAAAAACCGCCAACCTCGGAAATCGCCTCTGTACAGCCAGCAAATAATTCTGGATGATTTTCCACCAACCAATGTGAACCGAAAATACTGCCGGCCTCTTCATCGGCAAAGAAAGCTAGAACAATGTCGCGTGGTGGAACATATCCATCGCGTGCCCATTGTCTGACAGTTGCCAAAATCATCGCATCCATGTTCTTCATATCCACCGCGCCGCGGCCCCAAATCATGCCGTCAATAATGTCGCCACAAAATGGATCAACACTCCAATCATCGGCATTTACTGGCACGACATCGATGTGGCCATGGACAACTAATCCCGGTCTAGATGAATCCGATCCCTTGATTCTTGCCATCACATTGCAACGACCTGGCGCTGACTCATAGATTGTTGATTCGATTCCTACCTCGGCAAGAGATTTAACAACGTATTCCGCGACAGCTTTCTCATCGCCCTTGCCATCCCCAAAGTTAACGCTGGGGATTCTGATTAAATCCTGGCAAATCTGGATAGCTTCGGTTTCAATCTGGCTTCTATTCGTCATTTCGCCATTCTCTCATCAAATTGCTATCCTTACGCCTTCACTTAGTCCGGGTGGCGGAATTGGCAGACGCGCTAGCTTGAGGTGTTAGTTCCCGCAAGGGATTAGGGGTTCAAGTCCCCTCTCGGACACAAGATGGGGGAAACATGGATCTAGATGAAGCTCTCTCGTTCATCCGTGAAATTCCCGACTATCCAAAACCAGGTATTAGGTTTCAGGACATCACGCCACTTCTTGCAAATGGCGAAGCCTTTTCAGCAGTAACCAACAACTTCGCAAGCTTTGCTAAAGCGCCTACTTTGATCGCCGGAATCGAGGCACGGGGTTTCATCTTTGCCTCTGCCGTTGCCCAGGCACTTGGATCAGGATTTATTCCAATCCGCAAAGCCGGCAAGCTTCCTCATACTGTCATTTCGCAAAGCTATGGCCTGGAATATGGCAGCGATGTTTTAGAGATTCATACCGATGCAGTAGATGAGGGCTCGCAGGTTCTACTCATAGATGATGTGCTAGCTACAGGCGGAACAATTTGCGCCGCAATTGATCTAATCCATAGAAGCGGCGGCAAGGTTGTTCATGTCCTTGCTTTGATTGAAATCGCCGACCTTCCTGGTAGAGAAAATATAGAGAGTAAATTCCCGAACATCGACATCACGACACTGACAGTCACATAAAAGTGCGCGTACTACAGATTCAAGGACTACGCGCCCTCGCTGCCATAGTAGTTACTTTTTTTCACGCACGTTTAGTTCCAGGTGGATTCATCGGCGTTGACATTTTTTATGTTATTTCTGGTTATCTAATAACTGGTTTAATCTTGCGGGAGATAGACAGCACTGGCCATCTAAATCTTGCAGCTTTCTATCAGCGCCGTATAAAACGGTTACTTCCAACATCGGTCTTTGTTCTCTTCTCTACAGCACTCGTTGGCTGGTTTGTACTTCCTGCAATTACGCGCGATGTTCTTGGTAGAGATCTATTCGCAGCTGCTGCGTATATTTCAAACTACCTATTTGCTTGGTGGCAAAATGATTATCAAAATCTCAATGCCACTCCCTCGCCCTTCATCCACTATTGGTCGTTAGCCGTTGAGGAACAGTTCTACTTAGTTTGGCCGATATTAATGATTGTTCTAGCACGAGCGGGCAAGCGGAGAGTACTAATTGGTATCTCAGTAGTCACGGCGTTATCGCTAATGCTTTCAATCTATCAAACTCAAACATCGCCTATCTGGGCCTTTTATTCGCTACCAACGCGTGCTTGGGAGCTGGGCATTGGAGCACTTCTCTTATTCCTTCCCACAAATATCTTTAAACATCGACTTTTGCCGTGGCTTGGTCTCTCGGCACTACTTATCGCCTCATTTAACTTCAACGACAACACTGCTTTCCCTGGTATTAATGCCCTTCTGCCAGTTATAGGTACGGCTCTACTGATTGCGAGTATTTCGAAGTGGCCGCCCATCTTCAATCATCTATCTAATAGCCGAATCTCTCAGTGGCTTGGAAAGATTTCATATCCTCTGTACTTATGGCATTGGCCAGCTCTTGTTCTACCTAGTAGTGCTTTGGGCCGACCTTTACATGTTCTTGAACGCTTTGCCTGCATAGGTTTAACAATAGTTTTGGCGCACCTGACGAATAGATTTATAGAGGAGCCCCTACGGCATGTAAAGATTGCGCCTAAGAAACTCTATGCAGCTGCGTTGAGCACCACTATCGCCTCGCTCGCGATTGGAATCCTAATTTCGACTACAGCGACCTCGGTAATTGCAACCAAGGGTGATCACTCATATAGCTTTGATCTGAACCAAGTTATGTCAAAACCGGCTGTGTACGACGATGGCTGCCATGTTAATTACGGTGAGACGAAATCTGGCTACTGTACTTATGGGGATAAGAACGCTTCAACGACGATAGTTCTCTATGGCGATTCACATGCAGCACAATGGTTCCCAACTCTTGAAAAACTAGCAATCAAGAACTCTTTTAAGTTGATCTCCCTCACCAAGTCGGCCTGTCCTTCCGTTGACTCCCCTCGCCCAGATCAGGGCGCCTTTAAGAATGTTCACTGTGAAAAGTGGCGGGAAAATTCTGTGCAAAGAATCAAAGATATTCATCCAGCTGCAGTAATTATGAGTAGCTTCCAGTACTACACCCCGCGCGCGGGTAATAATGACCGTGCCAAGTGGTGGGATGAGGGTCAGAGAAGACTTCTAGCTTCGCTAAATGGAGCAAGCCCTCATCTAATCTATATCAGTGACACTCCACATCCTTCTCGAGATGTGCCTTCGTGTCTTGCTTCCAGGAATTCCAGTCAGTGCGATCAGACTGAGAAATCCCTCAACACCGTCGTAAAAGGTTTTCAAACCATCGACCCAACTCCGTGGTTATGCAGCTCTTACTGCCCCGCCATCGTCGATTCAATAGTTGCTTATCGTGATGCATCCCATATTTCCGTTGCTATGGCAATTCACTTGTTGCCAGAGCTTGAGAAGGCTCTAAAGGCCAAGGGTCTCTTTGCCTAAAGATGTGGCAAGATAGTTTGTATGGCTGAGTTAATCTATTACTGCGGAACTATGGACAGCGGTAAGTCAACGCTGGCTTTACAAACTGCACATAACCATCACAGTCGCGGTCGAAGCGGGATTATTTTCACCAACAAAGATCGTGCCGGAAGCGGCGTGATCTCTTCACGTTTAGGACTTTCTTCTCCCGCCATCGAAGTTATCCCTGGCATGGATCTACATAAGCATGTCGTAGATCATCTATCGGCCGGCGATCGCATCGATTACATCGTTTGCGACGAAGCTCAATTCTATGAACGTGCTCAGATCGAGCAGCTCGCCAAAATCGTTGATGGATTAGGCATTGATGTATTTGCATTTGGAATTCTGACGGATTTTCAAACCTTGCTTTTTCCTGGTTCTGCTCGATTGATTGAACTATCAGATCGGGTTCATGCATTGCAGGTCGAAGCCTTGTGCTGGTGCGGGTCGCGCGCTACACACAATGCCCGCACATCTGGTGGAGTAATGGTTGTCCAAGGCGAGCAAGTTGTTGTTGGTGATGTAATACCCGGTGCTGAAATCGCTTATGAGGTTCTATGTCGTCGCCACCATATGCGCCACGTTACAGCGCGCGCATCAAGGGCTGCTCACGTATCATCGCAGCCTCTTCCATTTAAGGAGTAAATACGTGAAATCTCAGGGACTTGCTGCATTAAGCGCTGGCGCACAGTTAACGCCATTTAGTTTTGAGCGTCGTGACTTAGGCAGCAATGACGTCGCCCTGGATATCGCTTTTGCCGGTATCTGCCATTCGGATATTCACCAAGTTCGAGAAGAGTGGGGTCCAGCCATATTCCCGATGGTACCTGGGCATGAAATCGCTGGAGTAGTAACTCAAATCGGAGCTTCTGTAACGAAATTTAAAGTTGGCGATTTAATTGGCGTTGGAGTGTTTATCGATTCATGCCGGACATGTGCAAGTTGTGTTGCAGGGCTTCAACAGTATTGCGTCGAAGGAATGACTGGCACGTATAACACTCTAGAGCGTGATGGAAAAACCGTAGCCTATGGTGGATATGCAAATAACTTTGTCATCAACGAAGATTTCGCCGTTCACATTCCTACAAATCTATCTTTAGCAGGTGTAGCGCCACTTTTGTGTGCAGGAATTACTCTGTACTCTCCGTTAAAAAAATGGGGAGCAAAAGCTGGAATGCACGTAGGTGTCATGGGTCTTGGCGGTCTAGGTCATATGGGAGTTAAGTTTGCTCACGCCATGGGAGCAGAAGTTACGGTTTTCTCCCACTCCCCCGATAAAGAGATCGACGCAAAGGCGATGGGAGCTGATCATTTCGTCGTGACGCGTGATCCCGCTGCACTAAAGCCTTTATATAAGAAGTTCGATTTAATTCTAAATACTGTCAGTGCTGATCTAGATATAAACCTGTATGTGGATCTACTTACTTTAGATGGCACTTTGGTAGTCATTGGCCTTCCAGGAAATCCCTATGCAGTTAATGCCGGCTCGCTATTGAACGGTCGTCGTCGAATAGCTGGGTCAATGATTGGTGGAATTCCTGAGATGCAAGAGATGCTCGATTTCTGCGGAGAGCACTCGATTGTGAGCGATGTGGAGATTATCCAGGCCGACTACGCAGATACTGCATATGCTCGAACAGTTGCGAGCGATGTTAAGTATCGATTTGTCATCGATGCCTCAACTTTCTAATATCTAAAGAAAACTGTGAATTAATAGCGCGAACAGTGGCGCTACGGCTAGAGAAGGAAGAAGATTACCAACGGCGACCTTCTTAATGTTGAGCAAGCTCAAACCGATGGTGATGAGCATGACGCCGCCGACCACGGTCATTGCGTCAATCTGATAATCAGTTAGAACCGTACCCAGAAACAGTCCAATAACTGTCCATGCCGCTTGGTAAATTGCCACGGGAATTGCAGCTACTGCTACGCCCCAACCAAGAGATGAGGCAAAGGCCATAGCGGCGAAAAAGTCCAATGTACTTTTCAACAAAAGCTGATCAATTCCGGTGGACATTCCATCGCTGATGGATCCCAATATCGCCAACGGTCCAATTGCAAATAGAAGTGACGCTGAAACGAAGCCTTCGACAAAAGTTCCGTTCTCGGAGACCTTGAACTTCTTGCGCAGGTTTTCTCCAAGAGAATCTAGTTTCTCTTCTAATTTCAAGGCACTTCCAATTAATCCACCGACCAATAGAGATCCCAAAATGACTAACAAGGGCCAACCGCTTGGAAAGGCTAATCGAAATTTAGATGACCACATAGGCATAAGGGCGGAGGCTGCGCCAAGGAGCGTGACTAGGCCAAGCACATCGGTTGTCAATGTGCGGGTCTTTAAACTTAGTCGATTTCCTACCAGCACGCCGATAGAGCCACCACAAATGATGGCTACAACATTGATGACCGTGCCAATTCCTGGAAACATTGCTGCAGGTTACGCATTATCGATTAAAGGTGCAACATGGACTAGGCTCACATGATGTCAGTAAATGCATTTGCGGAGTTTTTGCGCCCTCACAGGTCAGTTCCGCACACTCCTTGGACAGCAACGGGCCGATGGGATTTGAATTTTTTTAGAGTCACTATTTTGTTTATTGGTCTTTTTATATTTGGAGTTGGGGACGCATTCGTTATTCAGAGCAATATCGGAAATGGACCTTGGTCGGTATTAGCACAAGGTATTTCACGTCATCTAAATATTTCGATGGGCTGGTCTACTTTTGCAATTAGTGCCATTGTCCTGATTGCATGGATTCCGCTGCGAGAAAAACCTGGATTCGGAACTCTTTCAAATCTGATCATCATCGCTATTGCAATACAACTAGGCACAACGATCATTCCTTTACAGACCGGTTTAATATCGGGAGTATTTTTCGCTCTACTAGGAATTGGAATGGTAGGAGTCGCAACGAGTTTATATATTACGTGTGGTCTTGGACCTGGTCCCCGTGATGGCCTAATGACTGCTATTCACCATCGCTCTGGGGTTCGGGTTGGTCGAGTTCGATTGGCCATTGAGCTCACCGTTGTAGCGCTCGGCGCCCTTTTAGGGGGCAATGTTGGCCTTGGAACTCTCCTGTTTGCCGCCCTTATTGGGCAATCTATAGCCGTCGCCCTTGGTGTCGTAGCCCGTCTTACCGCGAAGTAGCCGATAGCCTTTTTCTATCCCCCGACCGTTGTGCGGGTCGATTGTTCGCACACGGGGTCGTAAACACCCCCGATACCAAAACAGAAAGGGATAATCCATGCTCGATTCATACTTTAAAATCACAGAACGTGGGTCAACCGTAGCTCGTGAAGTTCGTGGCGGTTTCGTCACATTCTTCACAATGGCATACATCGTGGCACTTAACCCATTGATCATCGGACTGGCAAAAGATGGCGATGGAAAGTTCCTTGGTGGCGGAGATGCTCCTAACTTAGCGGCAGTGGCGGCGATGACCGCGCTTATGGCCGGAGTACTAACGATCCTTATGGGCGTTGTTGGTAACTATCCATTGGCACTTGCTACCGGCCTTGGACTCAATACATTCGTTGCAGTCGGTATCGCCTCACAGATGTCATGGGCAGATGCGATGGGATTAGTTGTTATCGAAGGTCTGATAATTACGATTCTCGTTCTCACTGGATTTAGAACAGCTATATTTAAGGCAGTACCTGCCCAGCTAAAGATTGCAGTCTCAGTTGGAATCGGACTCTTCATCGCGCTCATCGGCCTCGTAGATGCCGGCTTTGTGCGTAAGACTGGAGCCGGTCCAGTACCGGTAACTCTTGGCGACAATGGAACACTTATCGGCTGGCCAATCGTGGTATTTGCCTTCGGTCTCTTCTTAATGATCATTTTGATGGTTAAGAAAGTTAAGGGTGCGCTACTTATTGGAATAGCTGCAGCGACAGTCCTGGCTATCGCGATTGAATCGGCCTTTAAAATTGGTCCAAACTTCAATGGAGCTACAGGAGCGGTCAACCCTAAAGGTTGGGGATTAAACGTTCCAGCTGTTCCAACCGATATCGTCGGTAAGCCTGACTTTGGCCTATTTGGTCAGTTTAATTTATTAGGCTCTTTCGACCGCATCTCTCTAGTAGCTGGCATCCTATTTATCTTTACTCTCTTGCTCTCTGACTTCTTTGACACTGTCGGTACAGTCACCGCCATTGGCTACGAGGCTGATTTAATTGATAAAGATGGAAACATTCCTAATAACGATCGCATTTTACTCGTTGACTCAATCGCTGCAGTTGCAGGTGGTGCAGGAAGTATCTCCTCTAACACAAGCTATATCGAGTCAGCAGCTGGCGTTGGTGAAGGTGCCCGCACAGGACTTGCATCAGTTGTAACTGGTGTCTTGTTCTTGCTCACAACTTTCCTAGCACCTCTTGTTGCAGTTATTCCTTATGAGGCGGCAACTCCTGCGCTAGTCGTTGTCGGTTTCTTGATGATGACGCAAATCAAGAAGATCGATTGGGAAGATTATGGAATTGCCATTCCATCATTCTTAACCATCATCTTGATGCCATTTACTTACAATATTTCAGTGGGTATCGGTGCAGGTTTTGTTTCACACGTAGTAATCCGATTAGTGCAAGGTCGTCGCAAGGATGTTCATCCTTTGCTTCTTCTTGTCTCTGGATTATTTATGGTCTACTTCTTAGCTTCTCCAATTAATGCTTGGATCGGCTAGTAAGTAAAGAATCTAAAGATAAGGCCCTGCGGATCTATCCGTGGGGCCTTATCTTTTTTACCATTGAATTGCTGGATGTCCTTGTCGCACCAATATCTCGTTGATTTGAGAAAATGGTCTTGAGCCGAAAAACCCACGATAGGCCGATAACGGGCTTGGGTGCGCAGATGCGATGACTAGCTCTGCCGGGAAGTAATGAGCAAGCTCTTGCGCCGGCCTCCCCCATAAAATCGCAATTACCGATCTTTGGCCAAGGATGCGTGCTACTTCATTAGTAATGACTTGCCATCCAATATCGGCGTGTGCCAATGACTCACCCGAACGTGTTGTCAATATGCGGTTGAGTAGCAGTATGCCCTGCTCGGACCACCTTGAAAGATCTCCATTCAGAGGTGTGGCAACTGCGCAATCACTCTCTAACTCTTTGACAATGTTTTTGAGCGAGGCTGGTAATTTCACAATATCTTGTGAAACCGAAAAGGCTAACCCATGAGCATAACCAGCGGTCGGATATGGATCTTGACCAATAATTACTACACGAATAGATGTGATCGAAGTCGTAAGAGCCCTCATTACGTTTTCATATTCCGGAGCAATCACTTGACCTTCAAGGCGTTGTTCAACCATTAAAAAATGTGGCCGAAAAGCTTCAAGTGCGACCTGCCATTCTGGATGTAACTGGTCGAAAAAACTCACGTTAAACCCTAGATCGAGCTGAGAATCTACCTGAGGTACTCGTGACCTCTATAGGTGTTTGAAAGATGGCCGATATATGTTCGCTTGTAATTACTTGAAGCACTGGTCCTGACACAGCTATGAGGCCGTCCTTGAGCAAAAGTGCATGCGTGGTCCCCAATGGAATCTCTTCTATGTGGTGTGTTACAAGCACTGTTGCTGGAGCGGTCGGATCAATTGAGAATTGAGCAAATCTGGACAGTAAATCCTCTCGACCTCCAACATCTAAACCAGCTGCAGGTTCATCCAATAACAGTAGCTCTGGATCTGTCATGAGCGCTCGTGCAATCTGAACACGTTTTCGCTCTCCCTCACTCAAAGTCCCATAGCGACGATCGGCAAACTCTCTCACCCCAAAAACCGTGAGTAATGCGATGGCCCGAGATTCATCCCACAAATCATAAACTTCATTCCAGCGACCAATAACTGCATATGCCGCGGTTAAAACAACGTCCTTCACCAGTTCATCATCTGGAATATCATCGGCGCTCATTGCACCGCAGAGACCAATACGGGTACGGAGCTCAAAGATATCTATACGACCCATAACCTTGTCCAAAATCTTTACCGTGCCAGTAGTCGGATGAATGCGCGTTGAAAGAATTTGTAGGAGGGTTGACTTACCCGCACCATTGGGACCAAGAATTACCCATCTCTCCCCCGCATTAACCGAGAAATCAATTGGTCCAAGAATAGTTTTCTCGCCGCGACGGACAGAGACACCCGTGATTTCTAATACCGATGTGCTCTCCATAGGGCAAAAAGATACTGCGTAATGGGCTCTAGGGAGGTCATTATCTGCATTAGCACAGCGTGATTCGCGATAACCTTCTCCTCATTATGGCGGCAACAATCGAAAATGAGCAGTTCACGGGTCTTATTCTCTTAAGCGGAGTCGACAGACCAGGTATAACGCAGGCGCTTTTTGACGCACTTGCCCCCTTCTCAATTTCTATCATAGACATCGAACAGGTGATTATAAGTAATCGTTTGATTTTGACCGTTCTCATAGCTCTCAATCCCGCCCACGAAAAAGCGATAGAGAGTGATTTGATGGATTGCGCGGCAGCCCTTGATGTAGATATTGCAACACTTTTTGCAACAACTATTAACTCAAGCATCGCAACGAAAAAGGGCTTACTGCATGTTGTCCTGCTCAGTACAAAACTCCTACCGCAAGCTATCGCACAGATCGCCGGAGCAATAAGTGCTACCGGTGCAAACATTGAACGCATAACCCGAACAGCCTCAACCCCTGTAACGGCAATTGAACTGGTGGTCTCAGGTGCCCAACAGGAGTTAGTCGCCTCAGCTCTTTCTCCGTTGGCAGCATTCCACACAGTAGATATTTCTGTGCAAACTGGGGGCCATTTACGATTTGCTAAAAAACTCGTTCAACTCGATGTCGACTCTACTTTGATTCAGCAGGAAGTAATAGAACTTCTTGCCGCAAAGGCTGGTGTGGGTGCAGAGGTTATTGCAATTACAGAATCTGCAATGCGCGGGGAGCTGGATTTCGAAAGTTCACTTCGTGCAAGAGTTGCACTGCTTAAAGGTCTGCCTGAATCATCACTTACAGAAGTTCAAAATGAAATTCTCCTAACGCCGGGTGCAAGAACTCTGGTACGCACCTTGCAGCGCTTGGGTCACAGCATCTCAATAGTCTCTGGTGGCTTTGTCGATGTCATCGCCCCATTGATATCCGAACTTGGCATCGCGCATTTTCGCGCCAACCAGCTAGAGATCGTGGATGGATTTCTAACCGGGGGCCTTATCGGACCAATCATTGATCGCGCTGCAAAAGCTCAAGCTCTGCGCGATTTCGCTGCGCTCGAATTAATCTCAATGGATCAGACTGTGGCAATAGGAGATGGTGCTAACGATTTGGACATGATCGCAGCAGCTGGACTTGGTATTGCATTCAATGCAAAGCCCGCGGTCAAGGCGGCCGCAGATAGCTCTCTTAGCAGTCCATATCTAGACTCAGCTTTGTATTTGTTAGGAATTCCACGTGAGGCCGTTGAAGAGGTTTAAAAATCTATAATCTACATGCATGAATATCGGTGACCAAGATTCCTCTAGCCCCGATGTTCCACAGCTCATCCATAACCCGGTTTGTATCTTTGCGTAAGACCATCGCACGCACTGCTACCCAATCAAGCTTTTGCAAAGGTGAGATGGTAGGCGATTCCAAGCCAGGAGTAATTGCACACGCCGTGTCAACACTAATCTTTGGAATGTCGTAATCTAGTAAAACGTACCTACGAGCCGTCACAACACCTTGCAGACGGCGGATAAGAACATCTAGTTCGGCGGGAATATCAAAGCCGGTTCGTGAAATTACGATCGCCTCACTGGTTAAGATCGCTTCGCCAAAGATTTTCAATCCAGCTTGGCGCAATGTATTACCAGTACTCACAACATCGGCAATTACATCGGCAACTCCCAAGCGAACACTGCTCTCTACGGCTCCATCGAGTCGGACAACATCTGCTGAAATCGCCTTAGATGAAAGATAGGCAGCAACTAAGCCGGGATAGGCCGTTGCCACACGTTTGCCCGATATGTCTTTAAGATCCCACTCGCGATCTATAGGACCGGCAAATCTGAAAGTAGAGCCTCCAAAATCCAAGGCTAAGAGCTCAGTTGCCTTGGCAGATGAGTCGATTAATAGATCTCTTCCAGTGATTCCAGCCTCTAGCTCACCTGAGCCAACATAGATTGCAATATCGCGCGGGCGAAGGTAGTAAAACTCTACGTTATTTTCACTATCGACTAAAATTAAATCGCGACTATCACTACGTTGACTGTATCCAGCCTCTTTTAAAATTGCGATCGAAGCATCGGCAAGTGAGCCTTTATTTGGTACGGCTATACGCAACATGATTACTCAATTCTCTTAGAGGTATTTATAAATGTCGTCAGGGGTCAATCCGCGCGCCAACATCATCGTTTGAAGATGATAAATCAGCTGACTTATCTCTTCGGCTAATGCATCATCGGACTCGTGTTCGGCCGCTAACCAGACTTCCCCGGCCTCCTCTAAAACTTTCTTACCAATGCTGTGAACTCCCGCATCAACGGCTGCAACGGTCCTTGAACCCTCTGGGCGAGCTGCTAATGTGGCGGCAAGTTCGACCCAGAGAGCATCAAAGGATTTCATAGAGCTAACTTTACTATGAAGCCATTACCTCTTGCCGACCATTTGCTTCGAGCTTAGAAATGCGCAGCCATGAGATAAATCCCCAAATCACAAAGGGAAGATATATCGCATACAACGTGCCCGTTGGGTAGTAGCCATTTTTGAATGCGAAGGGAACGCCTACAAGATCTACGGCGACCCATACCATCCAGAACTCCACATATCCTCGACTCATTCCATATGTAGCTAGTGCGGTACCTGTAAAGATCCAGGTATCTACGAGCAACCACGTGCCGGTTTCGCCCAGTGCCTTGAATATCTGCATTGAGAGTAGATAGAAGACGACAATCGACGGAACAAGAATGAGCTTCTCTTTCGACGTTGTCCATCGTGGCGAGACCGGTGGCAAGGAATTACCGCTGCTTCTGCGATGGCGCGACCATCGTATCCATCCATAGATAGAGACGATAATGAGCAAAAGATTGCGACTAGCTTGACCATAAAAGTTTGCCGAAGGTTGATCGGCATAGGCAAAGACCGCACCTAAAAAGACGGTAAAGAGAAGAGCATCTCCAAGAATTCCTACGGGCCATGCCGATACTTTTCTACGCGCGCCTAATATGGCACTCGTTAGACCTAATGTGCCCCCGATAATTTCACGGACGGCAATAGATTTACTTCCAAAATTAATATTTGTTTCAAAAAGCCAGGTAATAATATTCACAGTTGTACCTTCCTAGGATAAAAAGCTCCAGGAAGCAACAGAACAACTGAATGCACGGTGCACCCAGCTGTATGTTCCTTTATCCAGACTTTAACTGTCGGTTTTGGAGTTTCACCAAATCAACCGATCACTGGATGTGATCGGGTCGCGGACTTTACCGCCGGTTCGGAATTATCACCGACCCCCGGAACAACTTGGGCGTTAGTATGCCACAGAGGTTGCTAATTCGCGCAAGGAGGCAACCATTGCAGCTGGATCATCGGCATTGAAAACCGCACTCCCTGCGACAAATACATCGGCACCTGCCTCTGCCGCCTCTGAAATAGTCTCTAGTGAGACTCCCCCATCAACTTGAAGCCAAATAGGACGATCTCCAATAATCTTTCGTGTGCGTTTAACTTTTGCCATCATCTCATGCATAAAACTCTGTCCACCGAAGCCAGGTTCGACGGTCATAATGAGAAACATGTCAACATCGTTAACGAAGCTTTCGTAATCATCTATCGATGATCCTGGTTTTAGCGCCAAACCTGCACGTGCGCCCGCTCGACGGATGGATCGAAGTGTTTGCGAAATATTAGTAGTTGCTTCGGCATGAACTGTCACACTGCTGCATCCAACTTCGGCATAGGCAGGAGCGATTGAATCTACATCTGCCACCATTAGGTGAGCATCTACACCGATAGGACATGACTTGATAATTTCACTCGCTCGGTTGAAATCGAAGGTAAAATTAGGAACGAAAATATTATCCATAACATCCAGATGGATTAGATCTGATTGTGCGGCTATGCGAGATATCTCGTGATCCAAATTATTCAAGTCAGCGTTAAGAATGCTTGGAGTAATACGAATCTCTCGGGACATAGGAATATTCTAACTTTTCTTTCGCAACACTGCTAAAAACATTGCATCAGTGCCATGGAGGTGGGTCCACAAAGCCATGGCACCAGCTCTCGTTGCATTATTCAAGCCCTGGGGCAGGTAGGGAGTTATATCTACTAACTCCATTTCGGGATGCTTTTTGATAATCTCATTTACTTGCACAGTAGTTTCAGCTAAATGCGGTGAGCAGGTTGCATAGCCGAGTAAGCCTTCAGGATTGAGTACTGAAATGGCAGAGTTAATAAGCTCGCGTTGAAGTTGCGTAAGCTCACGTAAATCTTGCAATGTTCGTCGCCATCGAACCTCTGGTCGTCTTCTAAGAGCACCTAAACCTGTACAAGGTGCATCAATAAGGACGGCGTCAAAGTGTTCATTGTGAGAGGCCACCTCTCGTCCGTCGCCAGTCCATACACGCGCCCCATGAACTACACGGCGAACCAAATCTGCACGTGGAGTGGAGATCTCATTTGCTGTAAAAGTAATCTCTCGTTGGGCGGCAATGGATGAAAGTAGCGCCGCCTTTCCGCCAGGGCCTGCACACAAATCCAACCACGAGGTGCCATTGGCAACAGATGCAAAGACAGTTGCCACTAACTGCGAACCCTCATCTTGAACGCCTGCCAACCTGTGGCGAATTATTTCGAGAGAGCCTGGATTACCTTTCCATCGTGCTCCTAAAGATGAGTACCTAGTTGCTTCGGCGCCAAGGGCGACGAGCTCTTCTTGAGTTGAATATCCCGGCCATGAGACCAGTGTTGGTAATGCAGGCACATTATTGATTGCAAGTGCCGCTTCAACTTGCTCCCAATCCTTTAAAAGATCGTAGTAGGCCGAGACAATCCACTCGGGGTGTGAATATTGAATCGACAGTCTCTCTACTGGATCTTTTATCTCAAGCAATGGTGCAAACCAATCATCAATTGATTTACGCGTGACGCTTCGAAGGAGAGCATTTACAAAACTCGCCTTCGACTCACCGATTCTCTTGCGCGCCACTTCAACTGTTGCCGCAACCGCTGCATGATCTGGAATACGCATCTCATGTATTTGATGTACACCAAGTCGAGCAACATCGATGATCCCAGGATCTACCTCAGACCACGGCCGATCACTAATCTGTGCCAAAACCCAATCGTGCTTGCCCTGCATGCGTAAAGTGCCGTAGACCAGCTCCGTAACTAAATTCCGATCCCGCTCCTCCATCGTGCCCGAGCTCAATGCTTGAGGTAGCAAGAGATTTGAATAGCCTTCATTTCGATTGACCTCAGTGATCAGATCAAAGGCCAATAGACGCGGAGCGTCTGGCTTAGGTGATTTAAAAGTGTTTCTGCGCGCCTCAACCAAAGTGAGCACCTTGAACCAATCGTGCACCGCGCGCCCATTCGTTGGCCGCCATCTCTTTCTTACCAGCGGGGAGGACAGAATCTAGACAGAGCGCTGTTCCTTCTCCGCACCCAACTATGAGATCGCCATCAACGAGGCAAATCTCCCCTGTCGGTATATCTGCTGCATACACATGGGCTCTAGTAATCTTAAAATTGTTTCCTTCCCACACGCACCATGAACATGGCGCAGGATAAAAAGCCCGAATTTTGCGAGAGATTTTCTCAGAAGACAAACTCCAATCTATGCGAGCATCCTCTTTTGAAATCTTAGGAGCTGGCGTACCTAAACCGTTTTGTGGATGCGGTTTAACTCCGCCTTCGATTGCTAACAAGGCCTCATTAACTGCCTTCGGACCTAACTCCGCCAAAGCGTTCAATAACTCTAACGATCGCCAATCATCGTGGATTGACTGAGCAATGGTTGTATAAATCGGACCAGTGTCCATACCTTTATCCAAAGCAAATACGGTAACACCAGTGACACTTTCTCCATTTTCAATAGCTCGTTGTGCGGGAGCTGCACCCCTGTAAGCCGGTAGGAGTGAGAAGTGAAGATTAATAAATCCATAGCGAGGCAGCGAGAGAATAGCTTCGGGTAAAAGAACCCCATAGCCAATTGTTAGGACAAGATCCAAACTTTCAATCGATCCAATAAGCTCATGTGGAGAGTGCGGTCTAAGAAGTTCAATACCCTTGTCTTGAGCCCACAGCGTCACAGGAGAGGGCGTGAGTTCACGTCCACGTCCTGCTGGCCGATCGGGTTGCGAGATAACAAGGGCGATTTCGTGTTCAGAATCGCTCAACCAGTTTAAAGTTGGAATCGCTACATCCGGAGTAGCTGCTACTCCGATACGCACTAAGAAATCCGCCCGAAGATTGTGTGAGGCGATTGCTTGATTATGATCTTACTGTCGGCTTCATTGAACCAATCGGATTCTCGAATCTCTTTCATAGCAAGTTTGCGATTGGCCTTACTCATTCGATCAATAAACAAAATACCATCCAAGTGATCGCTTTCATGCTGTAATGCCCTAGCAAGGAGTTCGGAGCCATCTACTTGTATCGGCTCGCCAAACATATTAAAACCAGATGCAACTGCGCGTAGAGAACGGGGTGTTGGATAGGTCAGATCAGGAAATGACAAGCAGCCCTCATCGTCTTCCTCGATTTCACCGCTAAGCACAAGAGTGGGATTAATCAGGTGTCCCAAAACATCATCTACGTGCCATACAAAGGCGCGCAGCGAGACTCCAATTTGAGGCGCAGCTAAACCAGCACCAGGGGCATCGAGCATCGTCTGAGTTAAATCAGCAATTAAGGTTCGTAACTCTTTATCAAAATCAACTACGAGGGCAGCTGGGGTAATAAGTACGGGATCTCCGAAGTGACGTATATCTTGCGCGCTCATTTGATAATCCTATCAAAGAACTCATAGCGAATATGGATCGATCCTTACTGTCAGGAATTCTTTTTTTGCAATACTGCGCCTGCGTTGCAACTCGTGCAGAAAGGAAGTTAATGCAGCGCAATCTTCCTGAGGGCAGTACAAGACAATTCTGGCACGTGAGCTCCCTATTTCACTTGGTCCATATACCCGAATCGTTGCAGGTATACGTTCTTCTGCGACCGCTTTCTTAAGGCCTGTAGCAATCGAAGTAAAATCTTTGGACTCGCCACTTATTACATAACTCGATACAAACGGTGGCAAAGGTATTTCTAACCGTTCCTGCAATTCCCGACGAATCATTGCCCCAGGGCTCCACCTCACAAGAGATGAAACGATTGGATGTGACTCATCGATGCACAACAAAACAGCACCTTTTGGATTAGTCATAGCTGCAGTTTCAAAGAAGAGCTCGCGCGCACGCTCTTGTGCACGCAAGTCGGGATGCGAAAAGAGTTTGAGACCCTCCAACATGACTACAGCGGAATATCCTCCTTCAACCTTTGGTGCCGCACCTGGTGTTGCCAAGACAATAATCGATTTTCTCTCTACTTCAGATTTAATAACTTCGCCGAAAGATAGAATCAGCGGTGCGCCAGGAAAGGCTCTTGATATCTCCTCTGCAGCGCGATCAATTCCCCTGCCGGCTAGGTACTGCTTATTGCGTTGACACCACGCGCACGACCAATCGGGATATGTAGATTGACAGAGCTCGCAGGAAGGGGATGCGCCCTTTGAGCCAACTACCAATCGTGCACCGCAACTACATCTTGCTAAATTTTTACAGTGGGCACATAAAAGAGCGTTTCCGTAGCCCTTGCGTGGAACTACAAAAAGGACTGGACCATCCGCCAATGCGTTACGAATATCGGCAAATATTCGCCCGGGAAGTAAGGTGCCGTCATCGGATGAAAAGGCTTTTACTTTTAATCGATGCGATTTGTTGGCATATGTGATCTTCTTTGCATCGATGAGTGCCGAAATTTCAAGGGAGGGAACATAGCCCGTGAAGATAACGTCGATCTCTTGCACTCTCCTTCGAATCTGCACAACATCTCGCACATTCCAACCGGGACTGCGAATCTCATAATGCTCGTGCGATGACTCTTTATGTACAATCACTCCGATTAAATCATCGACCGGGGTAAAAACCGCTCCACGTGCGCCGATAATTAAGGTTTTCTTGGCACGCATTGCATGTAAATAGTTCTCGTATCTCTCTGCACGAGATTGCGAGCTATCTAGGCGTATGAAATCAACCCCACTTTGTTTCGCACTCTTACACAAGGAATCGATATCACTCTCATCTGGTGCAACTATCAATACCGACCCATCCTTAAGCCAGTCAGAAGCCATGGTGATGACCTGCTCGGCTGAATCTATGTACGGGTTTAAAGCATTGAAGGAGTAAGTTCCCTGCGCTCGTGGCTTTGGGGCGTGGGTAATGTCGAGGGATGTGAATCTCTTGTCTACGCCTGCAACACGTGGTGGTATCGCCGATCGCACAATATCGAATGGGTTAGTTGCCCAATGCTTGGCAACGGCATCAATAAGATCCAGAGAGCTCTTAGTAGCAACTTGATGAGGTGAGAGGACTTTGGTGATTGATTTAATTGATCCGCTAATACTCGATTCATCGAGACGCTCTAAGACGATAGCTTCAACTTCTCGACCATTAAATGGAACTTGGACTCGCACGCCAATTGTGGCGCTCTGAGAAAACTCCTGTGGCACGAGATAGTCATAGGAGCCATCTAAATGAAATACGCCTGTATCGACCCACGTTCGTGCATAGGGTTTACTGTCGGCTTGAACCTGCGGCCGCGAAATGACTTGCGCCTTTAAGCGCAGTCGAGGCGGCGATGCCACGCTCTACTTAATAGCGCTTTGAAGTGCACTCACGCGATCGGTGCGCTCCCAAGCAAACTCAGGAAGCTCGCGACCAAAGTGACCGTATGCGCTAGTAAGTTTATAGATCGGACGCAGAAGTTCTAGGTCGCGGATAATCGCAGCTGGACGAAGATCAAATACGGCTAGAACTGCATCTTGAATCCTGTCGACCGGAACAGTCTCTGTACCGAAAGTCTCTACAAAGAGACCAACGGGCTGCGCCTTTCCGATTGCATATGCAACTTGAACTTCGCACCGACGTGCAAGGCCCGCAGCAACAACGTTCTTAGCTACCCATCTCATGGCGTAGGCCGCTGAGCGATCTACCTTTGATGGATCCTTTCCACTAAAGGCTCCCCCGCCGTGACGGGCCATTCCGCCGTAGGTATCAACGATAATTTTACGTCCCGTTAACCCAGCATCTCCCATTGGTCCACCAATAACAAAGCGACCTGTCGGGTTAATAAGGGTCTTAAAATCTTTTCGAGGCAGATCTATAGTTGAAAGAATTGGTTCGATTACAAACTCAAGAATCTCAGGTGTCAAAGTCTTAGCGACATCGACATCTTCAGAATGCTGACTGGAGATAACAACGGTATTGAGTGCAACTGCTCGATCGCCATCGTATTCAATGGTGACTTGGGTTTTTCCATCGGGGCGAAGATATGGAAGTTGCCCTGATTTACGCACCTTTGAAAGCTGTTGGGCGAGAGCATGCGCTAGATAAATTGGAAGAGGCATGAGCTCTTTTGTATCATCACATGCATATCCAAACATTAAGCCCTGATCTCCGGCTCCCTGTAGATCCAAGGGATCGGCGCCAGATGCTACGCGATGCTCGTATGCATCATCTACTCCTTGAGCAATATCCTGTGACTGTTGCCCAATTGAAATCGAGACACCACAACTATTTCCATCGAAGCCTTTATCAGATGAGTCATAGCCGATATTTAGAACAGTATCGCGAACAATTGTGTTGACGTCGGCATAGCCATTCGTAGTAACTTCACCAGCAACGTGTACCTGTCCAGTTGTGATCAGTGTTTCTACAGCTACCCGGCTTTTAATATCTTGAGAGAGCAGAGAGTCCAGAACGGCATCAGAGATCGCATCTGCAATCTTGTCTGGGTGTCCTTCTGTTACGGATTCTGAGGTAAAAAGGCGTTTTGACATGTTTTAACCTAACTGCCGGATGGCGTGATCAAGGAGGAGATTTGCTAGAGCGTCTTTGGAGGCTTCCTTGACTTCTATATGCGCACCAGTGCGTGTGAGAATCATACCCTGTGTCGTATCTTTTCCGAAGATTGCGCCATTACTGACATCGTTAACGTAGAGAATATCCAAGCCTTTAGCCACTAATTTGGCCGTTGCCGATTCAAGGAGATCATTCGTCTCGGCGGCGAAGCCAATCATTATCTGTCGCCCCTTTTTCAAGCGCAATTGCTTCAAAAGATCGGGGTTTTGCTCTAATTCAATTGAGGTAAAAAGCGCTTTCTTAATTTTTTGTGTTGGGCTATGCACAGGCTTTGCATCTGCAACGGCCGCGCTCATAATCAAAATATCGCAGGAGTCGAACTCTCGATCTAGGGCCACGCTCATCTCTGCGGCGCTTTCAACGTGGTCTACTGTCAATCCATCAGTTGCCTGCACGTGCATGTTGGCCGCGACCAAATGTACGGTCGCACCACGCAAAAGGGCGGCATGCGCTAGCGCCAGTGATTGTTTGCCCGAAGAGCGGTTGCCTATGAAGCGAACAGGATCAATCGCCTCGCGAGTTCCGCCCCCTGAGATCAAAATTCGCTTACCTACCAGGTCGCGTACATTCCCGGTCATTGCATCAAATACTTCTATAATCGCCGAACTCTGCGGGAATCTGCCCTGGCCAATATCACTGCCGGTCAATCTTCCGACCTCTGGCTCCATCACGATATAGCCGCGGGCGCGAAGAGTGGCAACATTTGCAACAGTTGCAGGATCCGTCCACATCTGTGGGTGCATGGCTGGAACAACCAGCATGGGAACGTTCGAGGCAAGGAGTAAATTGGTTAAAAGATCATCTGCGCGGCCCGCAGCTATTCGTGCGATTAGATCGGCAGTTGCGGGAGCTATAAGAAAGTAATCGGCCTTATCTGCAATAGAGATATGCGAAACCTCATCGACATTTTCCCAAACTTGGGTGCTCACCTTGCGATGTGAGAGAGCCTCCCATGTCGCTGCTCCTACAAAATTGAGTGAGGAGGGAGTTGGCACCACTGTGATTGCATAACCACGATCTTGCAGGCGACGCAGAAGATCACATGATTTATAGGCCGCTATTCCTGCGCCAACTCCGAGTACGACCTCACGAGTTGTGGCAGACATGTCAAAGAAAAGTTATTTAAGCCGTTGGTTCGAGATTTTCAATCGTGAGCAAACCTTCATTAATCTCGCGAAGTGCGATAGATAGTGGCTTCTCATGAACATGTGTCTCAACAAGTGGTCCTACGTATTCAAGAAGGCCCTCACCGAGCTGTGAATAGTAAGCATTAATCTGACGGGCACGCTTAGCTGCATAGAGAACGAGGCTGTACTTAGAGCCGCTTTTCTCTAGAAGTTCGTCAATTGGTGGATTTGTGATGCCATCCATAGTCATACCCCGCTCATATCAATTTTAAAACCGTGTGGTCAAGAGGTCAATGCTATCAGTTGTTCAACAACCCGCTCGACCTGATCATTAACGATTACAAGGTCAAAGAATGAGGCCGCTGCTAGCTCCTCTTGAGCCAGTTGCAAGCGCTCGGCGCGGCGCTCAGGCGTATCGGTTCCGCGGGCAATCAGACGCGAGACTAGCTCCTCCCATGAGGGTGGCTCTAAAAAGACAAGGATGGATTGGCGCAGATGAGATTTCACTTGCCTGGCGCCGTCGACCTCTATCTCTAAGAGGACATTGCGGCCGGCAAGTAAGGCCTCTTCAACTGCGGCACTCGGTGTTCCATATCTGCTTCCAGCAAATTCAGCCCATTCAAGAAATTCATCGCTGCGTATTCGGCGTGAAAATTCATCATCGCTGATGAAGAAATAATCAACACCGTCATGCTCATTTGATCGGGGCGATCTAGTCGTTGCCGAAACGCTCACCCAAAAATCACCCGAAGCCCGAAGCCGTGCGGCAACAGTGCTCTTACCAACTCCCCCAGGACCCGAGAGAACTAGTAGCTTGCCTGGAGTCGGCGCGTGCGATGTTTTCATGAACTCGTTTCGTAGCTCTTTTATCTGATGTCGTCCTAATCCGGCAATTCTACGGGTTGGAGAAATATTTAATCGCTCCATCAAGGAGGTTGCTCGAACTTTTCCAACTCCCGTTAGCGCCTCCAGCAACTCTCTCACGCGCATCTTTGCAATAGCATCTTCATTAGCGGCGATTTCAAGAACTGCATCGATAGAGAATTCGCCGGTTTTAACTTTCGCCTTCACCTCGGCTCGACGTTTGCGAGATTGAGCCGCCTTTAAGAGGGCGGCGGTGCGTTCTTCTGCCGTCAGAATCGGAGGAGCGCCCATACAGGAAATCTAGTCCACTAATCTAAAATTAGAGAATCTGCGCGCAGATGTGCTCGGCTCGCTCTCGCATCGCCAATGCACCCTGGCTCCAGAGCGATGTAATCGGACGTCCGATGACAACTAGATTGGCGCCTTTTTCTATCGCATCGTGCGGAGTCATCGTCCGTTGTTGATCATCGCCTCCAACGCTATCTACTGGGCGAACACCGGGCGTAATGATGGTTATCTCACTGCCAACGCTCTGGCGGATGGCAAGAATTTCAAGAGGAGAACAGACAATTGCCCGAGCACCGGCAGAGACGGCAAGTTTTGCTAAACCAACTGCGCTATCGAGTGCGTTATCTTTGAAGCCGATTGCAGAAACATCGCTTTCAGAGAGCGATGTCAAGATAGTTACACCTGTGACAAATGTCGATGGAACTGCTTGAACTGCAGCAGAAATCATCGCACTCCCCCCGCTGGCATGGACGGTTAAATACTTAACACCGAGAGAGGAGATAGCCGTAGCTGCGCCGGATACGGTGTGTGGAATGTCGTGAAGTTTAAGATCTAAAAAAATATCGCTATCTGTCGAGTCAGCTATGGCGCGTACTCCCTCTTTCCCAAAATTGAGATAGAACTCCAATCCCAACTTATAGACACTCATCAATCCTTCGGTCGCTTTAACCCACGCCATGGCCGTCTCTAAATCTGATGTATCAACCGCTAATACAATCGGTGCTTTGACGCTCATCTTACTTAGCCTCCTCAACGCGATGTGCGAATCCCACTGCATCTCTAATGGATGCGAAGCCCTTTAGCGCAAGCAACTCTCTTAACTCATTTGAAATATTCATTAAGGCCATTGGATTTCCGAAACTCGCAGTACCAATAGAGACACCACTTGCTCCCGCTGCAATCATTTCAAGTGCATCACGGCCATTTGAAATTCCGCCCATTCCAAGAATAGGAACCTTTGGCATCGCTTCATGGACTTGATACACGGCACGAATGGCGATCGGTTTAATGGCAGGACCAGACAGGCCGCCTGTTTTACCGCCTAAATGTGGTCGCATCGTGTCAAGGTTGATGACCATTCCAAGGACGGTATTAATCAGAGCTAGCGCATCGGCGCCGGCATCGACTACACCTTTGGCAATGGAGACTAAATCTGTTACATCGGGAGAGAGTTTTGCAATTATTGGTAGCTCGCCTCCAAGAGTTCGCCTAACTCCATCAATGACTCGCCTAGATGCTTCGGGATCGCATGCAAAGACCAGTCCGCGATTTTCAACATTCGGGCAGGAAATATTTACTTCAACTGCGCTGATTCCAGAGACTGAACGGAGTTTTCTCGCAAGCGTTGCATACTCCTCTACCGTCTCCCCCGCTATCGAGACGATAATGCGCGCCTTTTGCTCGATTAAGTAGGGAATATCTTTAGCTATGAAGGCATCAATACCGGGTCCTTGCAGGCCAATGGAGTTAAGCATTCCACTAGCCGTTTCGGCCATGCGTGGCGTTGGTCGGCCAGTACGTGCTTTATTCATCACCGATTTTGTAACTACGCCACCGATATCGTGAAGCGGAAAGAACTGCGCTAGTTCGCGACCCGAACTGGCGCAGCCGCTTGCCGTAAAGATTGGTGATGGGAACCAAGCATTAGCAATTGTCGTTGAAAAATCTACGGCCGTCATAGAGCCCGACCCACTTTGTCCCACTGCACTAAAGCCCCATCCATAACCGGGCCATCGATACACGAGCGAAGCATCGAAACATCCCCGTCTTCATCAGCAACTGGTAGAACGCAGGTCATACATATCCCGATTCCACATGCCATCGACTCCTCCACTGCGCATTGATGTACAACCTCGGTGCCGTGAGTAATCGCATTTATCGCAGAAAGCATCGCCATAGGACCGCAGGAATAAACCACTGCGATATTGAGGTCGGCGATTAATCCTGCAATGGGATCTGTAACGCGACCCATCTGCCCCATTGATCCATCTTCTGTGTAGATTCGAAGTGAGTTAACTGCGCGCTTGCCCTCCATCGGTGCGTAGATTTTGCCTGCAGTACTTGCTCCGAGCAACATATCAACTCTGCATCCACGAGCATTGAGAACTTCGGCTAAACCAAACAATGGTGCCGATCCATACCCACCACCCACGAGCAGGACTGGTACTGGCTCCGTTGGAATTCCAAAGGCGGTACCGAGAGGAACAACGACATCTAATACCGCTCCCTCTATCTGCGAACAAAGCCATTTACTACCTTGACCATGAGGGGCAATGATGAGCTCCATCGTTCCACCGAAAGTTGAGTTACTCGATACACGTGAAATTGCAAAGGCTCTTCTTAAAATCATGCGCGAGGAGTCGCCACCAACACTAATTGCAACGAAGTTTCCCGGCTTGCACAGGCTTGCGCTATCTCCGATGTTGACAATTAACTGGTGATATTGGCCGACGCGTTTATTGCTCATTAAAACTGCCTGCATCGACGTTGCGTTCTTATTAATAGTTGCCATTATTACGCTAGCCACTCTTGGAGAGATTTGATGGAGAGTTCGGAGCTTTGTAGAAAACGAATACCCTCAACTGCTGCGCTAAAGCCTGCCGTGGTAGTGATGATAGGAATTGATCGCTGCACCGCGGCAGTACGAATAAGCCAACCATCTGCTCGTGTGCCACGACCTACTGGTGTATTTATCACTAAATCAATCTCTCCAGAGTTAATTATCTCCACAATAGTCGGCTCACCCAAAGGTCCCGTACCATCTGAATTCTTACGAACCGGTACGCAAACTACTCCATGTTCGGCCAAGTATTGAGAAGTACCAGTGGTGGCTAAAATTCTAAATCCAAGGCTCGCTAAACCAAGGGCGCCTTCAATTCCAGATTCTTTGTCCTTATCGGCAAGTGAGATAAATACTGTTCCACTCTTTGGAAGTGGACCAAATGCCTCGATCTGTGATTTCGCATAACTCTCACCGAAGCTTGGGGATATACCCATGACCTCACCAGTCGAGCGCATCTCAGGACCTAGAATCGCGTCAACGCCTCGGCCATCACTTCTGCGGAAACGATTCCAGGGCAGTACCGCCTCTTTCACTGAGACGCCCATTGCAACTCCATCGCCTATCGATGGCAAGATTCCCTCGACTCGGAGTTCGGCGATAGTTGCGCCAAGTGAAATACGTGCTGCCGCCTTAGCTAAAGCCACTCCTGTTGCCTTGCTAACAAATGGCACTGTGCGCGATGCGCGGGGATTTGCCTCCAACACGTAGAGAATCTCACCGGCTATGGCGAATTGAATATTTATTAAGCCAAGAACGCCAACTGCCTGTGCAATCTTTGTCGTAGCAACTTTAATCTCTTCAAGCTGCAGCGCAGTGATGGTCATAGATGGGAGAACACAAGCACTATCGCCACTATGAATTCCAGCCTCTTCAATATGCTCCATAACTCCGCCAAGAAATAGTTCGTTACCATCAAAGAGGGCATCGACATCGATTTCAATAGCACTATCTAAAAAACGATCTACTAATACAGGGTGGTCGGGCGTGATGTCTGTCGCTCGCGAAATAAACCCTGCGAGAGAGTTATCGTCATAAACAATCTCCATGCCACGACCACCTAAAACAAATGATGGACGTACAAGGACTGGATAGCCAATGCGACTTGCAATAGTGATCGCCTCTAACTGGGAGGAGGCCATTCCGAACTCTGGCGCATTTAACTCTTGATCGGCCAAAATTTGCCCAAATGCACCGCGCTCCTCAGCTAAATTAATCGCTTCGGGAGATGTGCCTAAAATAGTTACACCGTTGGCCTTTAGATCAGCAGCCAACCCCAGTGGAGTTTGACCGCCAAGCTGAGTAATGACGCCTAAAAGTGGACCAGCAAGAGTTTCTGCATGAATAACCTCTAGAACATCTTCCAGAGTCAGCGGTTCGAAATAGAGTCGATTACTTGTATCGTAATCAGTTGAGACCGTTTCAGGGTTGCAGTTAATCATTATCGTTTCATACCCTGCTTCGCGTAGCGCAAATGAAGCATGGACGCAGGAGTAGTCAAACTCGATTCCTTGTCCAATTCGATTCGGTCCGCTACCTAAAATAATAACTGCTGGTGTGGTCCGAAGTCGTACTTCGCTCTCCTCTTCATAACTTGAATAATGATACGGAGTAAAAGCTTCAAACTCACCAGCACATGTATCTACGGTTTTATATACGGGGCGAATCGATAGGTGATGTCTAATCTGCCTGACTTCATCCTCGGTGATTCCACGAAGTGACGCTATCTGTGCGTCGGAAAAACCACCTGATTTGGCATCTCGCAAGAGTTCAGCGGTTAAATCCCCCGGCTGAGCGATGATCGATGCCTGCTCATTGATAATTTGAATCTGGCGTAGGTACCACGGATCTATTTTGCAGGCATCGAAGATCTCATCGATCGTCGCCCCAGCCCACATAGCGCGCTGAACTTGTTGAAGGCGATACTCCGTTGGAATCCTGATCGAAAGTAAGAGCTCATTCTTCTGGTTCTCATTAAGCTCTGGCCACGTGAAGACTGCCTCTTTTCGCTCGAGGGAGCGCAGAGCTTTCATTAACGCTTCAGAAAATGAGCGTCCAATCGCCATAGCTTCGCCAACGCTCTTCATTGTTGTTGTTAACCGTGGATCTGCATCGGCAAACTTCTCAAAGGCAAAGCGTGGAACTTTAACAACCACATAATCCAGAGATGGCTCAAATGAGGCGGGAGTTACCTTTGTAATATCGTTGCGAATCTCATCTAATGTATAGCCAATCGCTAGTTTTGTTGCGATTTTTGCTATGGGAAAGCCTGTCGCTTTAGATGCAAGCGCACTCGACCTGGAAACGCGCGGGTTCATCTCAATAACGATAATTCGTCCAGTTGCAGGGTTCACCGCAAATTGAATATTGCAGCCTCCAGTGTCAACACCTACCTCGCGGATGATATCTAGGGATAGATTACGTAGTCTTTGATACTCAACGTCAGTTAACGTCATTGCAGGTGCAACAGTTATCGAGTCACCCGTGTGTACACCCATGGGATCAATATTTTCAATACTGCAGACGATCACGACATTATCTTTGTGATCCCGCATGACTTCGAGCTCGTACTCTTTCCATCCAATAATCGACTCTTCCAGTAAAACTTCAGAAGTTGGGCTGTGGCGAAGACCAGCACCCGCTATCTGTTTGAGTTCCTCGGCATCAAATGCGATACCAGATCCAAGACCTCCCATTGTGAAAGAAGGGCGAATGACGACTGGATAGCCCAAGCTCTCTACCCCATGAAATATCTCTTCCATCGTGTGACAGATAACCGATTTGGCCGACTCGCCTCCGACTTTTGCCACAATCTCTCGGAAGAGCTCTCGGTTTTCTCCACGATTAATCGCATCTACATCGGCACCAATCAAGCGGACTCCATATTTCTTTAAGATTCCTGCCTCAAAGACGGCAATAGCTGCATTGAGAGCGGTTTGACCTCCGAGAGTGGCAAGCACGGCATCGGGTCTCTCGTGAGCGATGATTTTTTCAATCGCATCTGGTGTGATTGGTTCGATATATGTTGCATCCGCAAATTCAGGGTCGGTCATAATCGTTGCAGGGTTCGAGTTAACTAAAACAACGCGAATCCCCTCTGCGCGAAGAATTCGACAGGCCTGAGTACCTGAGTAATCGAACTCGCATGCCTGACCAATAACGATTGGGCCGCTGCCAATGACTAGCACTGATTTAATGGAGATATCTAAAGGCATTACGCACGCACTTTCTTTTTCATTAACTCTACGAAGCGATCAAAGAGATAGGCGGCATCATGAGGACCTGCGGCTGCCTCTGGATGGTATTGAACTGAAAAAGCGGGCCGATCTAGTAGTTGCAATCCCTCAACGACGCCATCATTGAGTGATACATGGGTGACTTCACCATTGCCGTAAACGGTCGAAAATGTTGAATCGGTCGGAGCTTTGAGTGCAAAGCCATGGTTATGTGAAGTAATTTCAACTTTGCCCGTGTTCTTATCAATTACCGGTTGATTAATTCCACGGTGGCCGAAAGTTAATTTATAGGTCTCAAACCCGAGAGCGCGACCTAGTATTTGATGACCGAAGCAGATACCGAAAATCGGAATCTCTCGCAATAAAATCTCTCGAACCAATTCGATTGTCTCGTGCATGGTTGCCGGATCCCCCGGACCATTCGAGATAAAGACACCATCGGGATGTATCGACTCAATATCATCAATAGTTGAGTTAAAGGGAAGGACATGAACCTCTACTCCTCTTTGGGCAAGGGCATGAGGAGTTGCAGCTTTTATTCCTAAATCGATTGCCGCGACTACCAAACGCTTTTCGCCAACTGCGGGTACCACATAGGGAGTTGGCGTTGATACATCGGCAACTAAAAATGCCCCACTCATCGCTTCGACTTTACGAACTTCGACAACCATCTCTTCACGGGAAAGCTCTAACCCAGAAAATATTCCAACGCGCATCGCACCGCGATCACGTAGGTGACGTGTAATAGCACGCGTATCTACGGCTTGGATGCCCACAATATTTTGGGCAACTAGCTCATCTTCAAGTGAGTTCTCACTGCGCCAGTTAGAGGTCAATGTCGATGGATTGCGTACGACAAATCCTGCGACCCAAATTTTCGCCGATTCATTATCTGCAGAATTAACACCGGTATTGCCGATATGTGGCGCAGTCATAACAACAACCTGCTTGTGATATGAAGGGTCAGTCAACGTCTCTTGATACCCAGTCATGCCGGTTTGGAATACTGCTTCTCCAAAACACTTTCCGACAGCTCCCCACGATTTACCTTCAAAGATTCGACCATCGTCTAAGACTAAAAATGCTTTACTCATCGCCCCTCGCTAACTTGGACCAGGGCACCATCCATCAACGTTGCAACACCGTTGAAGAAAGTATGTGTAACCACTCCAGGAAGTTCATAGCCATGAAATGGAGTATTGCGGCTCTTTGATGCAACTAAATCTCTATCCACTATCCACGAGCTATTTGGATTAATAATCGCTAGGTTGGCCGATGAACCAATCGCTAAGTTTCGCCCTTGCTGGCTATACCCACCAATGCGTGCAGGGGCGGTCGATAAACGTTCTGCTACCTGAGCCCAATTCATAAGCTTCGTATCCACCATCGTCTTTTGGACAATCGAAAGCGCGGTCTCGAGTCCCAGCATTCCAAACGATGCCTCCTGCCACTCACACTCTTTTGACTCCATCGTGTGCGGTGCATGATCGGTTGCAACGATGTCGATTGTGCCATCGGCTAAGGCTTCACGAAGTGCCATAACATCTTTCTCACTACGAAGAGGTGGATTAACTTTGAATATGGGGTCATAAGATCTAGCTAGCTCATCGGTGAGTAGCAAGTGATGAGGAGTGACCTCAGCAGTTACGTTAATTCCTCGTGCTTTGGCCCAGCGAATGATTTCAACTCCACCTGCCGTGGTTACATGGCAGATGTGTAGACGTGATTTAACGTGATCCACTAGTAAAACATCACGGGCAATAATCGCCTCTTCAGCAATAGCTGGCCATCCTTTAAGTCCTAAAACCGCTGATACTTCGCCCTCATTCATCTGGGATCCAACGGTTAACCGTGGCTCCTGTGCATGTTGAGCTATTACTCCATCAAACTTTTTAATATATTCAAGGGCGCGTCGCATCACCATAGGATCAAAGACGCAGTTTCCATCATCACTAAAGACTCTTACACGTGCAATTGAATCGGCCATTGCACCTATTTCAGATAAAGCTACTCCAGCCAACCCTTGCGTTACCGCACCAATAGGAAAAACATCAAGTAGGCCCGCTTCTTGACCGAGTCGGAAAACCTGCTCTACTACTCCGGCATTATCTGCAACTGGAGATGTGTTGGCCATAGCTGAGAGTGCAGTGAAGCCGCCCTTTGCCCCAGAGCGTGAGCCGCTAAGAACGGTTTCGGCATCTTCGCGTCCAGGTTGGCGTAGATGTGTATGGAGATCAACTAACCCCGGGAGAACTACAGAGCCTTTTACATCTATGAGCGTTGCATCGGGATCGGAAATCGCGCTAGATATTGAGGCAATTACTCCATCGGCAATCAGTACATCGCTGACTGTGCCATCAGGTAGTGAGGCGTTCTTTAGAAGATAGCGCTGCGAATTCATTACTTACTCCCTGCCTCTAAAGGTTGACCTGTAAGCAAGATATATAGAATTGCCATGCGTACGCTTACACCGTTTGCTACTTGCTCTACGATCACAGAGCGCGCGCTATCTGCCACTTCAGCGGCAATTTCCAAACCACGATTCATTGGGCCTGGGTGCATCACGATGGAGTGTGGCGACATTAATTTTAAACGATCAGAGTTAAGTCCAAAGTAACGTGAGTACTCTCGTGCATTTGGAAAAAAGAGATCACTCATTCGCTCTTGTTGAACTCGAAGCATCATTACTACATCGACAAGACCAATTACCGAATCCAAGTCGTAAGAGATAGTGACCGGCCAACTCTCCACACCAACAGGCAGTAACGTTGGTGGTGCGACAAGTGTTACGTGAGCACCCAAGAGAGTTAAGAGCAACACATTTGATCTGGCAACGCGTGAATGCAAAACATCCCCGACTATTGCAACTCGAATACCGACTAAATCCGGAGCTCCCTTTCCAAGATGCTTTCTGATTGTGAATGCATCAAGCAAGGCTTGACTGGGATGCTCATGCGTTCCATCTCCTGCATTAATAACACTTCCGTTCATCCAGGAAGAGTTAGCAAGACGCGCAGGTGCACCCGAAGCGCTATGGCGAATCACGACAGCGTCGGCACCCATTGCCTGCAATGTCAGAGCAGTATCTTTCAAGGATTCGCCTTTACTCAGACTCGAACCCTTAGCCGAGAAGTTAATGACATCGGCCGATAGACGTTTAGCTGCAGCTTCAAATGAGATGCGAGTGCGCGTAGAGTCCTCTGCAAAGAGGTTAACGATTGTGCGGCCTCGCAGCGTCGGAAGCTTCTTAACTGCGCCATCACTCACACGCGCCAGTTCAGTAGCGGTATCAAGGATTGATACGGCTTGAGACTTCGAAAGGTCAGAGATTGAGAGTAAGTGGCGCATCAGTTGCCCTCAATCAAAACTTCATCAAGACCGTCGATCTCACTCAAATGCACCTTTACCGATTGAGTAATAGATGTTGGAAGGTTCTTGCCAACGAAATCTGCTCTAATAGGTAGCTCGCGATGACCCCTATCTACCAGTGCCGCTAACTGCACGGTATGCGGGCGGCCAATTTCACCTAGGGCATCTAACGCCGCACGAATAGTGCGGCCAGAAAACAAAACATCGTCGATCAAGACAATCTCTCGCCCATCTACTCCCCCATGTGGAATCGAGGTAGGCATTATCGGTCTCGGAGGGCGCAATCTCAGATCGTCTCGATGCATAGTTATATCCAGAGTTCCGACTGGAATCTCGTGGCCAGCAATCTCACTCATGCTTATGGCGATTCGACGAGCTAAATGAGCACCACGCGTTGGAATACCCAGCAAGGTGATCTGATGCGTCGAAGGATTAGCCTCTAATATCTCATGGGAAATGCGAATCAATGCACGCGTAATATCCGGTGCGGACAGGGCAACACTCATGTAAATCTCCTTCCCCATCTCTCAGGATGGGTCGTTAAAGGATGCGTCGGCGAGTGTATCACCGCATTCATTCATCTGTGGATAAGACGCGGTGAGGCTAGAGCAAGAGGTTTACTCTCGCGCTCATGACAACACATGAAGCAATCTGCGCACGTCTTCGCACAATTCGAATATCAAAGGGCCTCTCCCTCTCCGATGTTGAGATCGCGAGCAAACGGAGCATTCGCGCCGTCGTACTTGGCTCATATGAGCGTGGCGATCGCGCATTATCGGTGAAGAAAGCGATTGAGATCGCAGCCTTCTATGGCGTGCCACTGACATACTTGTTGGAACAGCCAAAGGCGGCCAACGGAGTGATTCGTCCACCCGTTATTGATCTTCGCCAAATTCGTTCGATCATCTCCGATAGTCAGAAGATGGATTCGATAACTCCGGAGCTACGGAGCATATTTACCTTAATTAGTGGAATTGTCGCCCTTAGAAATGACTGGAATGGTGAAGTTTTATCTATGCGCAGCAGCGATGTATCGCTTTTAGCTATGACTCTAGGAAAAAACTCTGATGAACTTTCGAAAATATTAAATGAACGACGATTACTGCTATCTCTCTAGATAGCCAAACTATCTTTTATCGAGGAAATGCGACCTAAAACACCGTGAATGAAACCAGCGGAATCATCTGTCGATAGCTCTTTGGCCAGAGTCAACGCCTCGTCAATTGCTACGCCATCGGGAATCGTGGTTGACCATAAGATCTCGTAAATTCCTAGTCGCAGAATATTTCTATCAACTGCCGGCAATCTATCCATATCCCAACCTCGGGCATAGGTCGTGATTAACTCATCGATCTTTCGGAAATTCTCGCCAACTCCATTAACAAGCTCACGCGTGTACTCACGAATCGGGCGAGCATCAGGGCCCTCTTCAATTACATCGCGTAGATTGAGAGTTTCGACGGCATTTGTTCCGCGAATATCTGCCTCGTAGAGTAAATCCAAGGCCGCTTTTCGTGCCTTACTGCGGGCCGACACTAGTTAGCGCGGCCTTGGTATGAGCCATCACGGGTATCAACCATGACGACCTCATCCTGTTTAATAAATAGCGGTACCTGAATCTCAAGACCCGTTTCAACTGTTGCTGGCTTAGTGCCACCTGATGATCGATCTCCCTGAATTCCAGGCTCCGTGTAAGTAATCTTTAATGGAACTGCGGCGGCAAGTTCGATGTACAAGGGATTACCATCATGAACGGCAACAACGGCATCGGTATTTTCAAGCATGTAGTCAGACATTCCGCCGACAGTTGCCATCGAAATCGTCATTTGATCAAAAGTCTTAGCATCCATGAAAACGAAATCTTCGCCCTCTTTGTAAAGAAACTGCATATCGCGCTTTTCTAGAATCTCGATATCGATCTTGACGCCCGAGTTAAATGTGCGGTCGATAACTTTTCCTGTGAGTACTGACTTCAATTTTGTGCGAACAAAGGCCGGTCCCTTACCTGGCTTTACATGCTGGAACTCGATTACATTCCATAGTTGACCTTCAATATCTAATGTAATTCCATTTTTTAGATCAGCTGTTGTTGCCACGGTAAAGCTCCACTCATTTATTTAGTTCGGCTACCCGTTGTGATAGCAAGAGGATAAGGATACCCGCTCAGGGATAGTGCTTTGTTCGCTCAGCCAATCAGGTTTTTAAGCGCGATTATCGCCAATACATATGAATTCGGTCCGAAACCAGCGATTGTTCCAGTTGCCACTCCAGCGATTACTGACGTGTGACGAAACTCTTCACGCGACATTGGGTTTGAGAGATGTACCTCGATTAGCGGTGAAGTAAGAAGCTCTGCAGCATCCCGGATGGCATATGAGTAGTGCGTAAAAGCCGCTGGATTAATAATCACTGGAATTTTCTTATCGGCCGCCTCATGTAGCCAACCAATGATCGTTGCCTCATCATCACTCTGGCGGACATCTGCCTCAAAACCATGGGTGAGCGCAGCGCCCTCGATAAGGCTCTTTAACTCACCATAGTTGAGATCACCATAGATAGATGAGTCGCGAATATCCAAACGTGCCAAGTTTGGACCATTGATAACAAGAATTTTCATAAGCTTATTCTCTCATACGCACTAACGAGTTCACTCTCTAATACATTGTCGATTCGAAGCGTTGCACCTATTGCAGAGATCGCCACAAAGCGCAGAGATTTCCCACGTGACTTCTTATCTAAAGCCAATAACGGCATTAAATCTGACCAGGCGGCACGTGGATAAGAGATCGGTAGATCTAAAGATTTCAAAAGCTCACGATGTTGATCCACTAGTTGCTTCGATAGGAGACCTTTAATGTTGGCTAGCTCTGCTGCAAAAACTAAACCAATTGAAACTGCCTCCCCATGACGAAGGCTGTACTTGCTATGAATCTCAACTGCATGACCCAACGTATGGCCGTAATTTAGAACCTCACGAGCAAAGCCCTCTTTAAAATCAATCGAAACAACCGCGGCCTTAACTTTTACTGAAGCTTCAATCAAAGCGATAACTCTCGCCCCATCAGCACGCAACTCTGAGAGCGATTGATTGGAAATCAGTGAAATAATTTCATTCTCTGCGATAAAACCGCATTTAATAACTTCAGCCATTCCAGCTGAAAAATCCCTATCGGAGAGTGTGCTCAACCATTTCACATCAACGAGTACGGCGACAGGAGAATGAAAGGCTCCAATTAAATTCTTTCCATAATCACTATTGATGCCGGTCTTACCACCCACCGCTGCATCGACCATGCCTGCAACACTTGTCGGTACGGCGATCCAATCAACACCGCGCAGCCATGATGCAGCGGCAAAACCCGTTACATCTGTAATTGCGCCGCCTCCTACGCCGACTATTAAATCTGAGCGGGTAAAGCCAGCAGCCCCAAGCCAGTTCCATAACTGCGAAATAGTTGTAAAACTCTTAGCAAGCTCGCCATCGGGCAGACTAAAGTAGAAGAACTCAGCATCAATATCGGAGTCAATACGAACCTCTTTCGACATCTTCTCACTGTGAATAACTGCGATACGAGTTCTATTCTTAGCCAGAGAGATAAGCTCTGACTTCCAATCACAATCGACTAGCACTTCATATTCTCGCTCAGCATGTATAGAAATCTTCTTCATATCGCCAGGCCCGATCTGATTTCGGTAACTAGGTCGTTGAGCTTCACGAAATCAACTTTAACTGTAATTGTTGCAAGCTTCTCGTAAATCGGCCGTCTGACATCGTATAACGCCTGCCATTGTGCGCGCGGGTTGCCTAACAACAAGGGCCGATCTCGATTAAACCCTACGCGAGGTCCAGCAATAGAAAGAGAGACATCGAGAAAGACAACTGGAGCACCTGATTCTATGAGTAGGTTTTGAGCGCGTTCGGAAATCGGGGCGCCTCCACCGAGTGCGAGGATGCAACTACTATCGAGGAGAGATGATTGAAGCGCTGAGTACTCAAGTTCTCTAAATGTATCTTCGCCCTCATCGATGAAAATATCTGAGATTTTCTTTCCAGCCTTCTTTTCGATCACCGAATCTGTATCCAAAAAACCGACCCCAATTGATTTTGCAATGGCCTTGCCTACGGTCGATTTTCCCGCTCCGGGTGGACCAATTAAGACTGCCTGTGGCATCTCGAATGACCTACTTGAAGTTTAGATTGTTTATGTAGCTCTGGAAATTTCGACGCGTCTCTCCCACGCTGTCACCACCAAACTTTTCCAGCACGGCTTGAGCAAGTACAAGAGCAACCATCGCTTCTGCAACAACGCCCGCTGCCGGTACTGCGCAGACATCTGAGCGTTGATTAATCGCCTTTGCTGGCAAGCCCGTAGCAACATCGATTGTGTCTAAAGCTTTTGGAACCGTCGATATTGGTTTCATTGCAGCGCGCACTCGCAGAATTTCACCGTTGGACATTCCACCCTCGGTACCTCCGGCGCGATCGGTGCGACGAATTATCTTTCCTTCATTCGATTTCTCTATCTCGTCGTGTGCAACACTTCCGCGACGGGTCGCAGTTTCAAAGCCATCACCAAGTTCAACACCTTTAATCGCTTGAATTCCCATGAGAGCCCCTGCCAACTGAGCATCCAAACGCCGATCCCAATGTACGTGCGAACCAAGCCCTGGTGGCATATTGAAGGCAAGAACTTCGATTACTCCGCCTAAAGTATCGCCGTCAGAGTGCGCACTTTGAATCTCGTCAATCATTAACTCACTCGTTGCAGCATCTGCGCATCGCACGGGATCATCATCGATTCGCTGCATATCCCCTGCTTGCGGTAGGGCGGTTCCTGAGGGAACTCGAACGCCACCGATTGATAGAACATGACTCAGAATCGTAATTCCAACACTCTGTTCAAGAAAACTACGGGCGATTGCACCGAGTGCTACTCGTGAGGCAGTCTCGCGCGCACTTGCACGTTCAAGAATCGGACGAGCATCATCGAGCCCATACTTTTGCATTCCAACTAAATCCGCATGGCCTGGACGAGGACGAGTTAACGGTGCATTGCGCGCTAAAGTTTCGATCTCTTCCAAGGCAACCGGATCTGCCGACATAATTTTTTCCCACTTTGGCCACTCCGAATTTCCAATTTGGACGGAGATCGGACCTCCCTGCGTCAAACCTAATCTCACTCCCCCAAGGATTGTGACCTTATCGGCCTCAAAGCTCTGACGCGCTCCACGTCCAACACCTAATCGGCGACGAGCTAAATGGAAATCTATATCTGCAGTTGTTATCTCGACCGAGGCTGGAATGCCCTCGACAATTGCACTGAGGGCTTGACCATGAGACTCACCAGCTGTTAACCAACGCATCTGCGTATTGTTGCAGAGATGGAGCTCTCGTCGCAGCCAAATAGAGCACGGTGCCGAATAAAATCGCGAAAGCTAGCGGAATACTGCGAGGAATTCTTTGCGTGGAGCCCCAAATGACAATAATCTGCAGTACTGCCACGAAATACATGCTAAAAAAGAGGAGCGCTGCATCTGAACTGCTTGTGAGATTAAGAGCAAGAGATATTGTCAGTATAAGTTTTGCATCGCCGATTCCCATTCTCAGTATCACCACTGCGAATGCATTTAGCAGCAGGCATAATATGAGAGTCTGAACTGAGGCTATTCCAGAGACTATCCGCATGAGCGAAACCCAATAAAGGATAAGAATCAGATAGATATTTGGAATTCGGCGATACTGCCAATCTGCAAAAAGTATTGGTATTGAAAATAGGAACACTGCGATCATCTGACGAGGATAATTTACTAAAGCGGCTCCTGAAATCCTATGTGGATGCTTTCAGAGCCTTAAGAGCATGCTTGCGCATGAGTTCAGCCATGCTTGCTCGATCAAATGAGATACCCGAGAAGATCCGAACTTGATCAATACCTTGATGAATCAAGAGATCTAAACCATCGATTATCTGACCACCATTAGCTTTCCAGGCTGATAAGGCAACGGTCGGCCAGGGCTTATAGAGGACATCGAAAAAGACTGAGGAGGGATTCTTTGGAAAATACGAAATGAGGTTATCGCTGGCACCTTCTGGTGTTGTCGAGATAATTAAGTCCACCTGCTCAAAGAGAGTTGTCTCATTCCAATCGACAAAATCCAAATCAGAGATCTCTACTGAGTTTGAAATCGCCTCAACTCTAGAGAAGGAGCGATTCATTACGGTTATGCGTGTGGCAATGCCATCACAAGCTGCAGCCGCCGCACGGGCAGTGGCGCCAGCACCGATAATGAGTACGTCACCACTTGCATCTATGCCATGCGCAGCCAAGGAATGGGTAATTCCCGAGACATCCGTAGTGCTCGCCTCCCAGCCACTACCGCCTCGAAGTAAAGTATTTGCACTCCTGATCTTTTGCGAAAGCTCGGAGATGTCATTGGAGAAATTTAGCACCTCCTCCTTCAGCGGCATGGTGAGTGAAAAACCAGTCCAACTTTCATCACATTTATTGAGAAACTCTGCGAGCTCTCCACTTCCTACTTCAATTCGTGTGTACTCACTATCTAAGCCGAGCTCTGCATATGCAATCGTGTGCAGCAATGGACTCAATGAGTGCGCGATCGGCGAGCCTAGAACAGCGGCTTTAATCAATTGAAAGCACCTGCCTTTCGGTTCTTCTCATAAAGGATTTTCCAGTTATTGAACTCATCATTTGACGCGGTAAAACGTGTATCCCCTGGAGCAACTGTAATGAAATAGAGCCAATCACCGATAGCTGGATTAAGCGCTGCATTCATCGCCTCTGCTCCAGGATTGCCTATGGGGCTAGGTGGCAGTCCGTAATGTTTATAAGTGTTATAGGGAGACTTAATAAGCGTTGACGAAGTGCTCAAAAAGATCTGGCCACGCACTTTCTTGATGTAATGGACAGTTGAGTCCATCTGAAGTGGCATCGAGATCTTCAGACGATTGAAGATCACTCGAGATACCTTGCTGAAATCAGCGGCATCGCCCTCGGATTGAACAATTGATGCGATAGTCAACACTTCAAGGGCCGAGTATTTACCGGTCACAGCCAGGATCTCTTGACCGGACTTCTCTTGCCTGAAGCGGTCAACCATCGATTGAACAACCTTCGATGCACTAGTGCCGCTTGCAAAACTATATTGAGCTGGGAAAAGTAGGCCCTCGGCGTTAGTGAAACCGGCAGGTAAAACAAGTTTCTTAAATCCTTCACTAATTTGCGAGTTTGTGAATCCGTATGCGAGCATCGAATCAATAATCTCACTTTTCCAAGCTCCTTCAAAGACTTTAAGCAGATTTGGAATGCGAGCTGGATCAAGTAGTTGGGTAAGAGCTTGCGCAGCCGAGATAGTCATATTGAGTCGATGCGCACCGGGTGAGACTTTATTAGATCTTCTATCGGCAACGGCGAGACGAAAATATGCCGAAGAGGATTTGATTATTTTCTTCTCGAAAAGTAGCTGGGCCAATTCAGAGCCGGATGCGCCAGAGGCAACCTCAATGAGAACCTCTTGTTCTCCACTAGCAATAGTGCGAGTGGGGAAATCAGGGGCTGCCGATACACCGCTTCGAACTGTATGTAGAGCAAACGCTAGCGCTAGAACAAAGGCTAATGCCCCAGCTAAACGTAGAAACTTCACGCTCTATTCTTTTCGATCGATAATGCAAACTCTAAAATGGCAACTGCCGCCGCTTCGTCGATTCGTGATTTTGCCTCTCTGGAGTTAACTCCAGAGGCCCGCAAGCTCCTAGCCGCACTTACAGTTGATAAGCGTTCATCAATTTGCATAACAGGAACCGTACTCAACGTTGAAAGTAACTCTGCAAAAGCGCCTGCCTTCTCGGCAGAGGCGCCCTTGCTCCCATCCATATTTGATGGCTTTCCTACATATATTGCGATTGGTTCGTATTCATCAAAAATTGCCTTAAGAGAATCCGAAAGTTTCTTATCCGTTGCACGCAGTGTGGTTAGAGGAGTGGATAAAATTGCATCGGGGTCACAAATTGCGACTCCAATCCGTACATCGCCATAATCAAAGGCTATACGGCGACCTCTTTGCATGCCTGCAATTATCCTTTAAGCGCGGTGGTGATTGCCATCAAAGCCTCATTCGCCTTCGAGATGTCGGTTCCACCACCTTGAGCAAACCCATCTTTTCCGCCGCCGCCGCCGCCTAAGACGGCCGAACCAATCTTCACTAGTGAGCCTGCTTTGACTCCTTGTGTGCGCGCAGCATCACTAGCTGCGACAACTAAGATCGGTTTTGAATCATTAACACTAATCAGGGCGACAACTGAACATGTTGCCTTTGCTCGAAGCTCAAGGGCGATCTTTCGTAAATCATCACCTGAAATTCCATCAGCCAGCAGAGCCAAGGTTGTTGTGACTCCATTGATTTCCACGGCCGTCTTTGCGATCGAATCAACTTGAGCAAAGGCAGCGTTAGAGCGCACAGTTCCAAGCTCTTTTTCAATATCGCGAATCTTAATAAGTAGATCTGAAATTCGTTCTGGTAGCTCTTCTACTCGAGCGCCTTTAATAATAGAAGTCAGAGAGTTAAGGAGAATGTGTTCGCGAGCTAGAAATTTGTAAGCATCAACGCCCACAAGTGCTTCAACTCTGCGCACTCCAGCTCCGATAGAAGACTCACTGAGTAACTTAACAACGCCTAACTGGCCAGAGCGCTTAACATGTGTTCCGCCGCATAGTTCGCGCGCCCAGTCACCAACGCTGACAACTCTTACTTGGTCGCCATACTTTTCGCCGAAGAGTGCCATCGCGCCAATCTCTTTAGCCTGAGCCTGTGACATCGTTTCGGCAGTGACCTCTAAGTTATCGAGTAAGAGAGTATTAACGCGAGATTCAACATCGTTGATGGCGCTATCTGGAACAGCTCCTGTTGAGGGGAAATCGAAACGAAAACGGCCAGGTGAGTTTTCTGATCCTGCCTGAGTTGCAGTCTCACCTAATATTTCGCGGAAGGCTTTGTGAACCATGTGTGTTGCCGTGTGTGCGCGAGAGATTGCATCTCGACGTTCTATATCGATCGCAGCAAAGGCCTCATCACCAAGCTCAACGGCGCCTTGGAGAACGCGACCTCGATGTACAAAGACCCCAGGAACAGGTGTCTGAACATCGTCAATCTCAACCACTGCACCATTGCTGAGAGTAATTTTTCCACCGTCAGCTAACTGTCCGCCGCCCTCTGCATAGAAAGGCGTGCGATTTAAAATAATCTCTACTTCATCACCTGTAGATGCGCTCTTGCTCGAAACTCCGTCAAGTAATATTCCGGTGATAGTCGACTCTGTTGTAGTTGATGTATAGCCACAAAATTCGCTCTTACCGTTTTTATCTGCGATGGCGCGATACTCGCTTACATCTGTGTGCCCGCTCTTCTTGGCGCGCGAATCGGCCTTAGCGCGGTCTTTCTGCTCCTTCATTAATCGTCTGAAGCCCTCTTCATCGACCTCTAGACCCTCTTCACGTGCCATTTCCAACGTTAAGTCAAAGGGAAAGCCATATGTGTCATGAAGTTTGAAGGCCTCAGCGCCCGGCAATATTGAACTCTTGCTCTTTTTTAATGATGCGCTAGCGACATCGAAGATACTTGTTCCGCTCTTTAAAGTCTGCAAAAAGCTCTCTTCTTCAGAAACGCTTACCGACAAAATTCTCTTCTTATCACTTACTAACTCTGGGTACTGTGGCCCCATTGCACCAATGGCTGCAACGGTGAGCTCTGACATTATGGGATCCATCGATCCAAGAAGTCGCATATTGCGAATCGTTCGGCGCATCATGCGTCGTAGAACATATCCGCGGCCCTCGTTGCCCGGGGTCACGCCATCGCCAATGAGCATCGCCGAGGTACGCGCGTGATCTGCAATAACACGTAAGGAGATATCAGATTTCTGAGAGGCACCATATGCAACGCCAGTTAGTTCGCAGGCTTTATTTAAAATCTGCATAGTTGTGTCGATTTCGTAGATATTCTCTACGCCCTGCAACAGGGCGGCCATTCTCTCAAGTCCAAGACCTGTATCGATACTCTTTGCTGGAAGCTCACCCAGAATAGGAAAATCATCTTTACCGCTACCAACACCTCGTTCATTTTGCATGAAGACTAAGTTCCATACCTCCATGTAACGATTCTCATCGGCGATCGGTCCACCATCTTTTCCATATGCGGGACCTCGATCGTAATAAATTTCAGAGCACGGTCCGCATGGCCCAGGAACGCCCATTGACCAGAAATTATCTCCCATACCCATTCTTTGAATACGCTCTTTAGGAACACCAATTTTCTCGTGCCAAATATTTGCCGCTTCATCATCATCAAGGAAGACGGTTATCCATAATCTATCTTCAGCTAAACCGTAACCGCCATCGTTAATTGGGCGCGTGAGCAACTCCCATGCAAGTGAGATCGCACCCTCTTTGAAGTAATCTCCGAAAGAGAAGTTTCCGCACATTTGGAAAAAAGATGCATGACGTGTGGTCTTGCCAACTTCATCGATATCTAAAGTTCGAACGCACTTTTGTACTGAGGTTGCACGCTTAAAAGGTGGAGTTACCTCGCCCAAGAAATAAGGCTTGAATGGAACCATTCCAGCGTTAACGAGCAAGAGATTGGGGTCATCGGCGATCAAAGAGGCGGAAGGAACTACAGTGTGAGTTAAACCTTGGCGATTATCTGATTCAAAGAAGCGCAGCCAGCGCGCGCGGATCTCGGCGGATTCCACGTAGCGAGATCACTCAGCCTTCTTCTTAGAGCGCGATTTGCTCTTAGAAGCGGCCGATAAAAGAGCTGCGGCGACCTTAACGGCCGATCCGTTTTTATTCATAAATGAACCAGTTGCGTTGCTCACTTTCTCAGAGATATCTTCGGCATTTTTTGTTATGCGGTTGATACTCTTTAATGGACCATTTACTAAAGTTACAGTTGTGTGAACCTCTTCGATTAGTGGTGCCGTTTCATCGGTGAGTGATTTCAGAGAGACCTTCGCCTCATCAATAAAGCGACCTACTCGAATTACGACATAACTAATAGCAACGGCGATAATAAAAAGTCCGCATGAAGCGATAATCGTTGCAATTCCACCTGGTCCCATGGGCTTAGTCTACCTGAGGGGTGTTCTTAGGAGCGCCATCAATTCCGCTCTCCTTGCGCTGTGCCGGAGTAATAGGTGTTGGTGCGCCAGTTAGTGGATCGCCGCCACTGGCGGTTTTAGGAAATGCAATTACTTCACGAATTGAATCAGAGCCGGTAAGAAGTGCGCAGACACGGTCAAGACCGAGGGCGATTCCGCCATGCGGAGGTGGGCCATAGTTGAAGGCCTCCAATAAGAAGCCAAACTTCGAGGCCGCCTCTTCATCACTTAATCCAATGACGCGGAAGACATCCTTCTGCATCTTCTGATCATGAATACGGATTGATCCCCCACCAAGTTCGGTGCCATTTAAAACAATATCGTAGGCATAGGCCAAGGCGCTGCCAGGATCACTGGCAAAGCTGGCCGCGAACTCTGGCTTAGGTCCGGTAAATGGATGGTGCACTGCAGTCCAACCACCGTTGTCGGTTGGCTCAAACATTGGTGCATCGACGACCCATAAAAACTCCCATGCGCCTTGATTAATTAAGCCGCAACGCTTTCCGATCTCAAGACGCACGGCTCCAAGTAAGTTCAGTGAGGCGGTGCGCTCTCCTGCAGCAAAAAAGATTGCATCCCCTGGTTTTGCACCCGTTGCAGCAGCGATGCCTGCGCATTCACTCTCGCTTAAGTTCTTTGCAACAGGTCCACCCAGAGATGAATCTTCGTTGATAAGAATATAGGCCAATCCCTTTGCACCTCGTGCCTTTGCCCAGTCTTGCCATGCATCTAATTCGCGACGTGGTGAGGCCGCTCCCCCTGGCATAACAACGGCGCCGACATATGGGGCTTGAAAAACTCTGAAGGTCGTATCCGCGAAATATGAAGTCTGCTCAGAGAGCTCATTAGAAAATCGAAGATCTGGTTTATCAGATCCAAAGCGAGACATCGCATCGGCATAAGTCATGCGCGCAAGTGGTAGTGGAATTGTGTACCCGACGGCCTCTTGCCAGATCTTTGCAACGATTTTTTCTGCAACAGCCAAGATGTCCTCTTGATCGATAAATGACATCTCAATATCTAATTGCGTGAACTCTGGCTGGCGATCGGCGCGAAAATCCTCATCACGAAAACAGCGCGCGATTTGATAGTATTTTTCCATACCTGCAACCATCAGTAGCTGCTTAAAGAGCTGTGGCGATTGTGGAAGTGCATACCAGCTACCTGGCTGCAAACGCACTGGAACTAGAAAGTCGCGTGCACCTTCTGGAGTCGAACGCGTTAAGTAAGGCGTTTCAATCTCTAAAAATGCTTCATCTTCCATAACTCTTCGAATTGTAGATGTCACTTTGGAACGCAACCTCAGATTCGCAGCTGGCTTCTCGCGGCGTAGATCCAAATAGCGATACTTGAGGCGAACTTCCTCGCTGATATCTGAATCATTTCCACTATCAACCGGAAATGGCAACGCCGCAGACTCGCTCAGCACAACTACGGTATCGCCCATAATCTCGATCTCACCGGTCGGAATATTTGTGTTTTCATTTCCGGCCGGACGCGCCATTACTTCGCCAGTAATTAATAAGCACCACTCTGCACGAAGCGCTCCAGCGATCTTTTCATCGCGGATAACAACTTGAACTGAACCCGATGCATCGCGAAGGTCGATGAAAGCTACGCCACCGTGATCTCGACGCCTGGAGACCCATCCTGCCAACGTGACAGTCGTTCCTGCGTCAGATTTACGTAATGTGCCTGCTTCATGACTTCTTAACATAGTGAGTGTGGTTTCGCTTTCTACAGTGCGTTGATTAAGGAGTCAATCCTAACCGATGCGGATACACCGGAGTTCATGTTTTTAAGCTCTACGCTCTGGCTCGACATCTCTTCATCGCCAAGAACTATTACGTATCGAGCACCACTTTTATCGGCCGCCTTCATTGAAGACTTTAGAGCGCGAGCACCAAATGCGACTTCAACTCTCTTTCCCGCTAGACGTAGAGTGGTCGCAATCTTTAAACTCTCAACCATTGCGACATCACCTAGCGGGATCACGAACAAATCGGAGACAAAACGATCTTCAGCGACAACGCCTTCAGCCTCTGCTGCCAGGAGTGCTCGATCAACTCCAAGACCAAATCCGATTCCTGAAAGTGACTGCCCGCCCAACTCTTGCATCAGGCCGTCATAGCGACCCCCGCCACCAATTCCAGACTGTGCGCCGAGGCCATCGTGGATGAATTCGAAGGTTGTGCCGGTGTAATAATCCAAACCACGGACCATATGAGGATTTAGCTGATAAGAAATTCCCAATGCATCCAAGTAGCCCTTAACGGATTCAAAGTGTGAACGCGATTCATCGCTTAGATAATCCATAAGTAATGGCGCCTTCGACATCGCTTTCTTCATCTCTTCGCGCTTGTCATCAAAGAGCCGTAGTGGATTTATCTGCGCACGCGCAGCAGTTGCCTCATCTAAATTAAGTGTTGAAATAAACTTCAATAAATCAATGCGGTGAGCAGCCCTCGATTGGCTGTCCCCCAGAGAAGTTAACTCCAACCGATACTTCTTTAAACCGATTGCTTTAAAGCCGGCATCTGCAATTGCAATTACTTCCGCATCGATTGCCGGGTCATCTAGACCAATTGCCTCAATTCCAACTTGATAGAACTGTCGATAGCGCCCCGCTTGTGGACGCTCGGCACGAAAGTAGGCACCTGAATACCAAATCTTTACGGGTAACTGTCCACGATCTAATCCATGTTCAATAACTGCCCGCATTGCACCGGCCGTACCTTCAGGTCGTAGTGTGATTGAACGATCTCCACGATCGGTGAATGTGTACATCTCTTTCGAAACTACGTCGGTCGACTCTCCGACTCCACGCTTAAAAAGCTCCGTATCTTCAAATACGGGAAGCTCCATTAGTTGATAGCCAGCTAATCGCGCTGGCGAAATCAGGCACTCTCGTACGAATTCAAATAACTTCGAACGTGGTGGAAAATATTCACTAACGCCTTTTGGCGCCTGAAATTTTTGGACAGACATTAGTAACGTCCCTTAAGTTCTTTGAGAAATGGATTGTTTTTGCGCTCTCGAGCAATCGTTGTCTCTGGTCCATGACCAGGCAGGACTCGTAAGTGATCCCCAAGAGGAAGAATCTTTTTACGCAATGTCTGCTCCATATCCTTCGATGAGCCAGTTGGCTGATCTGTGCGACCAATGGAGCCAGCAAAGAGAACGTCTCCACTTATCAAGAGCTCATCGGAAACCTCAAACATCAGTGAACCTGCGGTGTGGCCTGGAGCGTGGATAGCCTTGAAGTTAAGGCCAACGAGTTCAAGAAGCTCACCATTGCGCAATTCTCTTACATCTTTTGGCTCAATAAACTCCATGCCCTCCAATGTCGCAGCAAATTCTGGGCTCAAAACCCTTTCTGGATGGCTCAATGCCAATCGATCGGCGCTGTGAATATAGGCCGGGATCGAATATCCATCTGCGATTGGGGTGATTGAAAATGTATGGTCTAAATGGCCATGGGTTGCGATAACGGCCACAGGCTTGAGCCTGAACTCAAGGAGAATCTCCGATAGCTACGCAGAGACATCTGGCATTCCAGGATCAATAACGACGCATTCGGAGCCCGCTTGGGAAGCGATTACCCAGCAGTTAGTGGCAAACATGGGTGCTGCGAAAGAGGCGACCAGCATTGCGTGAACCTCCGCTTTTCTCTGGCCCCATAGGCGATTGACGCTATGAGGCAGGGACAGGGTACCTTTTACCCTACCTAAACGCTCAATTCTGCTGCATTCGAGCACAACTACGAATGCGCCCATGACATACATAGCGACGTTCATAATGAACAACGCGCTGAAAGGATCACCACCATGACCGATATCAATCCAGCACCACAAGCATCAGCGGCCAGCGCCCTGATTGGAGATCCTGCAGCATTTGGACGCGTCGCCGACGATGGCACCGTTTACGTTCGCACATCTAGCGGAGAAAAACCCGTTGGCTCATATCCTGGCAAGAGCGCCGAAGAGGCCCTTGCATACTTTGTCCGCAAATTTGAAATGCTCGCTGCAGAGGTTGCACTACTGGCTGCGCGAATTAAGAGTGGCGCGCTTGTGCCATCAGATGCCTACATCGCGGTAAAAAAACTACGCGATCAAGTCAGAGAGCTAAATGCCGTTGGCGACTTGGATGCATTATCGGCCTCTGTCGAACAGATTGAACCTCTTATTGAAGGTCATCGCGAGGCATACGAGGCAAAGAAAGCTGCCGAGACGGCTGCAAAGAAGGCGCGCCTTGAACAGATTTTAATTGAAAAGGAAAAGATTGTTGCCGAAGCAGAGTCATTGGCTCAGTCAGAGTCATGGAAAGTTACTGGCGATCGCTTAAAGGTTTTGCTCGACGAATGGAAATCAGCACCACGCCTAGATAAGAAGGCGGATGCCGATCTCTGGAAGAGATTCTCATCATCTCGAAATAAGTTCGACAAACGTCGTCGTACACATTTTGTCGCCCTCGAAGCCGTGCAGAGTGTTGTATCTGATGCCAAAAAAGCGATCATTACAGAGGCTGAATCACTAGCAACTTCTACTGAGTGGGTTCCGACTGCAAAGCGTTTCAAGTCGCTTATGGATGCATGGAAAGCTTCAGGGCGCGGAAAGCCAAGTGATGATGCAAAGATGTGGGCGCGATTTAAAGCCGCTCAAGATCAATTCTTCACCGCTAAGAACGCCGATCTAGAAAAACGCGATGTCACAATGGCAACGAATCTGATTAAGCGCGAAGAACTCGTTGTTTTGATTGAAGCCCTATTACCAGTGACCAATCTCGAAGAGGCAAAAAAGGCATTGCGTGAGCACATGAACAGTTGGAGCAAGATTGGGATGACTCACCGCGATAAGCGAACATCTCTTGATGCCCGCGTACACGCCGTTGAGAGCGTTATCAAAGAGGCTGAGGCTGCACATTGGCGCAAGAGTGATCCTGCAGCTAAGGCGCGCGCGCAAGAGGTTGTTAAACAGCTGAGTGATTCAATTGAAAACTACGAAAAGGTTGCTGCAAAATCACAGGCCGCCGGAAATACTAAGAAGGCTACTGAGGCTCTCGAATCTGCCGCTGCTAGAAAAGTATGGCTAGCTGAGGCCGAAAAGGGTTTGGCTGAGTTCAGCTAATTTAATTATTAGTTGTTCGATAGACGTCATAGACGCCTTCGATATTGCGTACAGCACCGAGAACTGCATCTAAATGCGTTGCATCGGCCATCTCGAAAGTAAAGCGCGAGAAGGCAGTGCGATCTTTCGATGTACTCACTGAGGCACTCAAAATATTTACATGTTGATCAGATAGTGTGCGCGTCACGTCGGCTAACAACGACGCTCTATCTAGCGCCTCAACTTGGATATTTACTAAAAATATCGAACCTGCACCAGTTCGCCACGTAACTTTCACCACGCGGTCTGATTGATTTGTCAGCAAGTCATCGGCATTGACACAGTCGCTACGATGAATTGAAACTCCGCTGCCCTTAGTTATAAAACCCATAATCTGATCACCTGGGACGGGTGTGCAACAGCGAGCAAGCTTTACTAAAACATCATCTGCTCCCTCAACATCAACGGCATTACTTGAACGTCGCTGCGCTGGCGCCCGAGTTGGAAGTACATCCATCGTTGGCTCTGGATGTGAATCATCACCGCCGAGGGCCACAATCAATTTATCGATAATCGAAGCTGCGGAGACATGGCCATCACCGACTGCCGAATACAGAGATTCAATATCGGAATAATGCAGATCATGCGCGAGCTCAAGTAGTGAGTGGCCTGCAAATATTTTCTGAAGTGGAAGTCCGGCTTTTCGCATCTGTCGTGCTATTGATTCGCGACCGGCATCTATCGCCTCTTCACGACGCTCTTTGCTAAACCATGCCTTGATCTTTGAGCGCGCACGTGGACTTTGTACAAAGTTAAGCCAATCTCTGCTCGGTCCGGCATGTTCGCCCTTATTCGTAACGATTTCAACGACATCGCCATTACTCAAACGTGATTCAAGGGGCACTAAACGACCATTTACCTTGGCGCCTGCGCAGCGGATTCCAACATCTGTATGAACCGAGAATGCGAAGTCGACTGGTGTTGAACCAGCGGGAAGAGCTACGACACTGCCCTTAGGTGTGAAGACAAAGACCTCAGGTGAGCCCAAATCAAAGCGGAGGGCCTCTAAGAACTCAGATGGATCCTCAGTCTCCTTCTGCCACTCGTGTAACTGTCGCAGCCACAACATTTCAGGAGATGAGTCGTTATTTTCATGGCCCTGTTTGTATTTCCAGTGCGCGGCGATACCAAACTCAGCACGCGAATGCATATCAAATGTACGAATCTGAATCTCAATCGCCTTACCAGTTGGGCCAATAACCGTCGTATGCAGTGATTGATAGAGATTAAATTTTGGCATAGCGATGTAATCTTTAAAACGTCCTGGCACAGGACTCCAGCGTGCGTGGATCGATCCAAGAACGGCGTAGCAATCACGAACATCATCGACTAATACGCGAATTCCAACAAGATCGTAAATCTCATTGAATTCACGGCCGCGAACGACCATTTTTTGATAGACCGAGAAGAAGTGTTTTTGGCGCCCGGTGACAGTGGCATGAATCTCATCTTTAGCTAAATCCTGCGTAACAGTCTCGACTACCTGTTTGGTCAATGAATCTCTCGATGGTGATCGCTCTGCCACTAACCGAGAAATCTCTTCGAACTTCTTAGGCTCAAGAATCTCAAACGATAGATCTTCAAGCTCCCATTTAATTGCATTCATTCCTAAACGGTGAGCCAAGGGGGCGTAGATATCTAAAGTTTCTCGTGCTTTACGTTCTGCGCTCTCGTGGCTGACGAATTTCCATGTTCGAGCATTGTGCAAACGATCGGCAAGCTTTATTACGAGGACTCGAATATCACGCGACATTGCGATTACCATCTTGCGGACGGTCTCTGCCTCAGCCGTGGGGCCATATGTAAGTTTGTCGAGCTTCGTTACGCCATCGACAAGATTTGCAATCTCATCGCCAAAATCTCGACGAAGCTCTTTCAAAGAGTAAGGCGTATCTTCGACGGTATCGTGCAAAAGTGCTGCGATTACGGTTTCAGTATTCAGGCCAAGTTCGGCCAAAATCTGAGCCACGGCAACAGGGTGCGTTATGTAACGCTCCCCCGATTTACGGAGTTGGCCATCATGTGCTTTTTCGGCGATAAGAAAGGCGCGTTCGACATCTTCGCCCTTGCTTGAGGCGTGATTATCTTTGAGCGCACTTATTACTGGTGCAATCAAAGTATCCACGTTAACTGCCTACTTGCGGCCTTTACGCTTTGGTTGATTGCGTGGTCCGCGTACTTCACCCGGTGCATGAGCTACAACGGCTGCAGTCGCGACTGGATTAACAGTAAGCGGGGCTGTACCTCGTCCATTGACGCGCTTTGCAAGTGCGATCATCGCTGGCTCTTTCTCGCGAAGTTGTGCAAGCACGGGAGGTGCAATAAAGACCGACGAGTATGTACCAACGGCTAGTCCAATAAAGAGCGCAAGTGAGAGATCTTTAAGTGTTCCAGCGCCAAGTAGACCGGCTCCTACGAACAAAATAGATCCGACCGGCAACAGCGCGATAAGAGATGTATTAAATGATCGGACCAAAGTCTGGTTTACGGCCAAGTTCGTAGCTTGAGAGTATGTGCTCTTAGAGCTAGCAGTGATTGTTCGCGTGTTTTCGCGAATTTTATCGAAGACGACAACGGTGTCATAGAGGGAGTAACCAAGAATCGTTAAGAATCCAATAACCGTTGCTGGCGTTACATCAAAACCCACGAGGGCGTAGATGCCAACAGTGATAAATACGTCGTGTACAACGGCGACAATTGCGGCGACGGCCATTTTGGGTTCAAAGGCCATTGCAAGATAGAGCATGACGCAGATAAGGAATCCGAAGAGGCCATAAACCGCCTTGCGAGTAATCTCCTTACCCCATGAAGGTCCAACTATCTGAGTATCAATCGATTCAACTGTTACGGAAAACTTTGTTGCCAATGCATCTTGAACCGCATTGTTCTGTGCCGTATCAAGGGCGGCAGTCTGAACGCGGACTTTATTAGTACCGATATTCTGAACGATGATTTCACCCGGAATACCAGCGGTAGCAACTGCTGCTCTGGCATCTTCAATCGATGCACCAGCTTTATTGACTGTGAAGGATGAACCACCCTTGAACTCGATTCCTAAGTGCAGACCCTGTAATGACAAGGCACCGATGGAAAGCAAGATAAAGAGAGCGGAAATCGAGTACCAACGACGGCGCTTGCCGATGAAATCAATCGAGGTTTCACCGCGGTAAAGACGACCACCTATACCTGAGAGCTTTAACATGTGCTTATGCCTCCTTTGTAACTGGCAAGGTTCCTGTGCTCTTGGCTGAGAAGCCAGAGAGCGGATGACCTGAAGCGAAGAATGGTAATCGAGCAACGATTGTTACCAGAGGTTTTGTAAATGCAAAGACAACGAGCAAGTCAACTAACGTCGTTAAACCAAGCGTGAATGCAAAGCCACGAACTCCACCCACTGCAAAGAAGTAGAGAAGAACTGCCGCAATAATGGAGACAAAGTCAGCTACCAGAATCGTATGACGCGCACGTGCCCATCCCGATTCAACGGCCGTTCGTAGAGTCCGGCCCTCTCTAATTTCATCTCGAATACGCTCGAAATAAACGATGAAAGAGTCGGCTGTAACACCGATTGCAACGATGGCACCGGCAATACCTGCCAAAGTCAAAGTGAAGCCAATCCACTTTCCAAGTAATAGGAAGAGAAGATAAACGAAGGATCCAGCTACAAGAAGCGAACCAACTGTTACCAAACCTAAACCACGGTAGTAGAGAAGTGAGTAAAGAAATACTAAGAGAAGTCCAAGACCACCGGCGATTAAGCCGGCATTGAGTTGATCTGCACCAAGTGTTGGTGAGATCTGTTGAACTTCACCACGATCAAATGCAAGTGGTAAGGCGCCATACTTTAAAACATTTGCAAGATCTTGTGCCTCGAGCTGAGTAAAGCTTCCAGTTATCTGCGCATTTCCAGATGGAATTGGCTCGGTAATTCGTGGTGATGAAACAACTAATCCATCAAGAACAATCGCTACTTGATTAGTAGGTTCGGCCAAAGTTGTTACGCGAGTGGTCAGCGCACCAAATGCCGTTGTGCCTTCTCCATTAAATGTCAGACTTACATACCAAGCGTTTCCGCCCTGAGTATCAATGCCCGCAGATGCCTTAGAGATTTGACGACCAAGAACTTCTGCTGGAGCCAAAATATATTTAGTAGTACCGGCACGATCGCACACTGCGATGGTGTCAGTCGGAGCATCAGTGCCAGTGCCTTGAAGATTTGCTAGCTTTGTGCAATCCAAGGCTGCAAACTTTGCATTAACTTCAGCGCTCACACCATTTGCAGGTGTAGCGGCAGATCCCGCAGAAACTTCCGCCGATCCAGCCGCGACTAGAGCAGATGAACTTGCAAGTACTTGGCGAAAGCGAAGCTCGGCAGTCTGACCAACTAATTCAACGACACGTCGTCCAGTATCTCCTGGAACTGAAATAACAATCTGACGATTTGTTCCACTACCTTGTGCGGCAACTTCAGATTCAGCCACACCTAATGAGTTAACGCGTTGGCGGATAATCGAAACCGCTTGATCAATCGCCTCATTAGTAACTTTTCCACTCTCACCTGGGGCGATACGTGGTTGGAGCGTGACAGATGTACCGCCTCGAAGATCTAGGCCAAGACGTACTGCGGTGGCGCCTTGGACAAAGACAAGGCCGAGCATTGCCACTAGTACCAGGGCCAAAATCGCCAATGAACGGGCGGGACGGCCAGCCGTCTTTACGGGTTTAATTGTTGTAGACATAGAGGCAGAGTCTAGGCATCAATTGCAGGTGTGTCGAAAAGGGAGGCGAGTTGAGGAGGTGGTGTTCGTCCTATATGGGCAAATCCCATCGCCGTGGCTATACGGCCCCGCGGAGTCCGCGCCATAAAGCCATTTCTTACCAAAAAAGGCTCGGCAACGGATTCGACGGTTTCAATCTCTTCTCCTACTGCGATCGCCAGTGTTGAAAGACCTACTGGACCCCCATTGAATCGCTCTACTAAGGCAGTTAAAACTCCTCTATCGAGTCGATCGAGCCCTAGGGCATCGACCTCATAAATTTCAAGGGCGGCATGGGCATCGGCGAGTGAGATAAGCGCACTTCCTGATACTTGACCATAGTCACGAACGCGACGCAGCAATCTATTAGCTATACGTGGAGTTCCACGAGAGCGGCCAGATATTTCAATAATCGCATCTGGCGCGATTTTAATTTCTAGTAAGGCGGCACTTCGAGTGATTACTTGTGCAAGTTCGGCGTCAGTATAAAAATCAAGGTGGGCCGTAAAACCAAAACGATCGCGTAATGGGCTTGTTAGCAGTCCGCTTCGCGTCGTTGCACCGACCAGCGTGAAGTGTGGAAGTTGAAGCGGTATAGCAGTTGCACCCGGTCCCTTACCAACAACAACATCAACCCGAAAATCCTCCATCGCTAAATACAAAAGCTCTTCGGCCGGCCGAGGCAGGCGATGAATCTCATCTAAGAATAAAATTTCGCCTTCAACTAACGAAGAGAGAATCGCAGCTAAATCACCGGCGTGAGTTATTGCCGGCCCGCTTGTAATACGAATCGGCGCCGACATTTCACTAGCCAAAATTAAAGCCAAAGTTGTCTTACCGAGACCCGGTGGACCAGATAGCAAAATATGATCAGCTGGAGTTTTACGATGACGCGCAGCGGTTAAAAGAACATCAATCTGTTCGCGCACACGATGCTGGCCAATAAACTCTTTTAACGTCGATGGACGAAGTGCATGTTCAAGGGCTGATTCCTCGCCCTTGATTGAACCGCCTACCAAACGATCTTCAGCCACGAGAACTCTTTCCATTTGCTAAAGCATCTTTGAGTAAATCACTTAATGCAATTGTAGTTGGATCTAGATTGTGGGCAGCTAACCTAGAAACCAAAGCAGAGATAGCTATATCTGACTCCTTTGGAGAGAAGCCTAGAGAAATAAGCGCGCCGGTTAAATCTTCGCGCCAAGCTGGAACATGGCCACGGTAGGTCGCACCAGTTGATAAATCGCTTAACTTTCCTTTGAGCTCCAAAATCATTCGCTGAGCACCTTTTCGGCCAATGCCTGGAACTCGCTCAATTGTGGCAACGTCCTCTGTGGCTATCGCACGGCCAAGATCCTCTGGAGTTAAGGCACCTAAAATTGAGAGCGCAACCTTGGGTCCAATTCCGGTGACGGTCTGTACGAGTTCAAATAATGAACGCGCATCATCGCTTAAGAAACCAAAGAGCGTAAGTGCATCCTCGCGAACAACAAGAGTTGTAAATAACTGCACTTGCGAACCCATTGTGACGCTTGCACTCGTTTGAGTATTTACTAAAACACTCAAACCGATTCCTCCGACCTCGACTATTAAACGGTCAGTATGAATCGAACGCACGGTGCCGGTGATGAGAGAAATCATCTACCCACGAAGTTTTCTGATTCGTGATTTTTCAGCCGCTAGTGCATCGGCAATCTTTGCACTTGCTCCCCCACGCCAAATATGACAAATAGCTAGAGCTAACGCATCAGTTGCATCAACCGGCTTTGGAATCTCAGTTAAGTTGAGAACTTTGACAACCATTGCAGCTACTTGAGCTTTATTGGCCCGGCCTGAACCAGTCACTGCAGCTTTAACTTCACTAGGTGTGTGCATCATGACTGGAATCCCAGATTTGGCTGCAATAAGTAATGCAACACCAGCGGCTTGTGCCGTTCCCATTACGGTACGAACATTGTGCTGAGCAAAGACTCGTTCAACTGCAATGACATCTGGATTAAATAATGCCACCCATTCATTGATGGACCTGTCTAATTCAAGTAAGCGTGATTCAAGGGCCGTATCCGATGGCGTCAAAATCACACCAACCCCAATCATTGAAAGAGGTTTACCAACAGAGCCTTCAACAATGCCGATGCCACAGCGCGTTAGACCTGGATCAATCCCCAGAACTCGCATGGCACCATCCCTCTGTCTCTAACCAATAAGAGTTCAAGCCTAGGCTTTAACTCTTCTCAACTACTCAAGGCTCGCCATAACCTCATCTGATACATCAAAATTGCTAAATACATTCTGCACATCATCGAGCTCTTCAATGGCATCGATGAGTTCAAAGAGCTTTTTAGCACCATCTGCATCGAGTTCAATCTGCATCGATGGCAAGAATGAAGAGTCGGCAGATTCATAATCAATCCTTGCGCCCTGCAAAGCTGAACGGACCGGAACTAGATCACTTGGTTCACTCACAACTTCAAATGCCTCACCTAAATCATTGACCTCTTCAGCGCCAGCATCTAAAACCGCTTCAAGAATCAAATCCTCTGTCAAGCCCGCAATCTTCTTAATTGTTATTACACCTTTACGATTAAAAAGATAGGAAACCGAACCTGGATCGGCCATTGTTCCGCCGTTTCGAGTGACCGCAACGCGTACTTCAGAGGATGATCTATTGCGATTATCTGTCAGACATTCAATCATGATGGCAACGCCATTTGGTCCGTAACCCTCATACATAATTGTTTGATAATCAGCGGCGCCTAGTTCAAGACCCGCACCTCGCTTAACTGCCCGTTCAATGTTGTCTGCAGGCATCGAGGATTTCTTTGCTTTAGCGATTGCATCAAAGAGTGTTGGGTTGCCTTCGAGGTCGGCGCCGCCATTGCGTGCAGCTACTTCGATGGCACGAATCTGCTTTGCGAAAACCTTTGCACGGCGACCATCGGTGATCGCCTTTTTGTGCTTAGTTGTCGCCCACTTGGAATGGCCAGACATCTCTTGTCCCCTTTGCCCTTTGCCGCTTTGAATTACTTCGAACTACTCTACCTTTTGCAGTGCTTTTCTTGCTACTTCTTCAATAAAGTAACGGTGAATGCGATGATCCCCCGTCAGTTCGGGATGAAACGATGTCGCCACAATAGATTTCGATCGCACGGCAACGGGATGAGAATCAATTGAAGCTAATACTTCAATCCCATCCCCCATTTTTTCAACCCAAGGTGCTCGAATAAAGATGGCGCGCATAGATGCACCTCCGCCATCATTAAATGCGATATCGGACTCAAAGGAATCTACTTGACGGCCAAAAGCATTACGCCTCACAGTGATATCGAGCCCACCGAAAGTTTCCTGACCCTCTTTAGCATCGAGAATATGATCGGCGAGCAAAATCATTCCTGCACACGAGCCATAGACCGGCATGCCAGAGTGAATGCGTGAACGAATAGGCTCAAATAATCCAAATATTGTGGCCAGGTGAGCAATCGTTGTCGACTCTCCCC
>Ga0208566_1000050_pt1 | contig 88128 bp, 79 predicted proteins | sample PL_2010_150m_FD_184159 | JGI IMG/M metagenome (GOLD analysis project Ga0208566, IMG submission 184159) | Freshwater microbial communities from Powell Lake, British Columbia, Canada to study Microbial Dark Matter (Phase II) - PL_2010_150m... | ecosystem: Environmental > Aquatic > Freshwater >...
TACAAGTCTCTTGAAGAGGGTCAGGCAGTTTCATTTGAGGTCGTACAGGGTCCAAAGGGTCCTCAGGCTGATGCAGTAAACCCTGCCTAATTAACACCGCTTTATAAATAACCCTCATCGCCAAAGGCGATGGGGGTTATTTCTTTGGAACCGGTGGAATCTCACCAACTTTTAGCTTTCTTGCATCAACTTCTTTCACAGGCGATAAATCTTTCCCCTGTTTCCATGCATCTAAATACTTCCAGGGCAGAACTTCCCCACGTCGCACCCACCATGTATCGACCGGTGTTGGCCACGAAATTCCAAAATGTAAATGCGTCGCAGTTCCGCGTGCACTCCCCGTCGCACCAATTGCCCCCAACAAACGCCCAGCAACAACGACCACGCCTGGTTGAATACTGGCAGGAATTGATTTCAGATGTGATCCGTAATAACGCACCCCATCACTGCCGATAATCGAGACGTAGAGTCCTCCACGATCAATCCCTAAATTCGTTTTTCCACTCCACTTATCAGTGCGATTAACTTCATCGACCACTCCATTAATGGGAGCAACAAACTTGCAGCCAGCTTTAGCTAAAATATCTGTCGCGGCATAATCATGGTGTGCCCGCGCATAATTGACGGTGCAGTCGGCAACTGGAAATACATAAACTGGGGCGGCTTGGGCAGGGGAAACACCTGAGAGTAAAAAGATCAGGGGTAATAATCGCTTAATCACGGTGTAAGGCTATAGGTGAAGACTTACTTTTGAAGCGCACTACGGTCGAGTTTTGCTGTGACAATCATGTGTGGAACCGTTAGCGCCCAAACGATAGTTAAAAGAAACCAGAAAAAGGATTTTTCAATACTTCCCGATACCCACAATGCAGCGGCAACAACAAAGCTGCCGACCAAAGCGGGTGTTCCCGGTATTACGGCGGAGAAGAAAGCTTTTACTGCATGGTGCGCCTCATATTCTCGCTGGGATTGTGGCAGAACTAGAGATAAGCGCGCTGTATGCCGCATCGCGTGCCAGCATCCAAAGTATGTTGCGAATGCAATAAGTGGTGGAGTCAGAATTGCTAATAAGGCAAGTAAGAAGAGATCAATCACATCTCGGAGTCTTTTTGTGGCTAATAATGCACATAGGGCTATAAGAAAAAGAACAAGAACTAATAATCCAAGTTGGTGATCAAAACCCTGGTGCCAATTAATAAGCTTTGAATTAACTTCTGCAAGTGCACTAGTACTAGCTGAGTTTATGAGGGGTATGACAACAGGGACCGAACCAAAAGCTAAAAAAACAAAAGTGGTAGGCAGTCGTGAAGTAGTGACACCCTTAAGGCGATCTAGTTCATTAAGAAATGCGCTATCCCCCACCCCAAAATGGATAAGACTCATTAAGATAACTAACTGAAATCCAAAAACATTCCACTTCAGGATCGCGAGAACTGCAACAACTGCAACCACAACATAGCCAACAATAAATAAAACCATGACGCGCTTACTTGTTCGTGGCACCGTAACAAGGTGGTCGAGTGCGCCATGAGGTATTCCTACTGCTAAGGCAAAAACCGCGATACCGACCTGCCATGAGAGATCGTTTTTATCACTTAAGCGATTGGCAACGAGTGAGATAAGAATTGCCATGGCGACGGCCGAGGAAGAGTAAGCGCGCACGCGTTCAAATAATTCCAGGCGAGTCTTCAATTCCCTCTCCCCCTACTTGATAGAAACCTGTCTCACAGTATCAATCATCCCCAGAGAATGTGAGAGAATTCCTCGTGCTCAAGTTCAGTTATTTAGCGATGTTAATCTTCACTGCAGTCGCCTCTTTCTGGTTGGAATTCGCCTTTAAGGTGCATGTTCTGCGACGCATAAAGCGAGTGCTGCTGAGCCTTCTGCCGATTAGTCTGGGATTTTTGATTTGGGATGCCTATGCGATTGCTCAGGGACATTGGTATTTCGATAAGAAACAGGTCACGGGAATACATGGACCTTTCAATATTCCGATCGAGGAGATTCTCTTCTTTCTAGTTATTCCATTAGCCGTTCTCATGACGTTAGAAGGAGTAACACGACTTAAACCCAACTGGAAACATCCGAAGTTACGATAATGATTTATTCAGATATCGTCATAGCAATACTAGTCTTCTCGGTATTTTTTGATTTATTTGGGCTTAAAAACTCACTGCTTACGAGACCGCTCTTTTGGTGCTCGTACGCGATTATTCTGCCCTTTCAGCTTTTGACTAATTGGTGGCTCACGTCGCGCAATATCGTTATGTATGACCCGCACGTCATTAGTGGTCTGCACGTTATGAGCGCGCCAGTTGAAGATTTGATCTTCGGTTTCGCCCTTATTCTCAATATTATGGGGATGTGGGAGTACTGGGGCATAAAAGGAGTGCAAAAAGATTAAGCAAAGATAGATATCCTTCTACCTTATTCAATTAGGGGCGGTAGCTCAGTTGGTTAGAGCCCGGAACTCATAATTCCGTCGTCGTCGGTTCGAGCCCGACCCGCCCCACGTTTGAGCAGGACTTATGTGTTCTAACTGCACGAGAATTTACGTTATTTAGTTTTTCGCTAACACTTACCTAACACCCTATTTACATATCGGTAACTCATCATCACTTGAAAGATTGCCTCAAAGAAATCTGTGGTGCTAACTCTCAATTACTTAAATAGATTTCTAATTCTCTCTTAATTGACTTGGTAGGTCATACCCTGTAATTATGAGTGAGCGAGTTCTGGTTATCATCGATGATCCATTTGAATCAACCACTCTTGTCGCCGCACTACGTATGCATGAAATTGATGTGATAGGTGAAGCGCGAAATGAAGCAGTTGCAACGAACATGCAGCGACGCTTGAATCCAGATGTAATTTTGTTAGACATGCACTTAGCAGGTAATTCCGCGATTCAAATAGCAATAAATCTGCGAAAGAAGAATCCGCTTATTGGCATAGTTGTACTTGAAAGCTGTGTCGACTTGCGCTTAATCGGTGATACAAATCGCGAAATACCTTGGGGAACTAAAGTTGTTCTCAAAGCTTTAGCAAGTGATTTAGATATTTTGTGCAATGCAATTAGCAACTCCACTAGTTCGGCCCGTGCGCAAGATGAAGTCGAATGGATTCATGGCAGCTCTTCACTGGTAGAAAAGGGGATTCAAGATTTAATGGCTCATTTGACTGATCTGCAGGTCTCTACGCTTCGTCTAGTTGTAGACGGTAAGACAAATGCACAAATTGGTCGTGAACATTTTGTGAGCGAAAAATCAGTCGAACAGGTTATTTCTCGTTTAGCTCTGGTTCTCAATCTTCAACCAGATCGCACTAAGAATTTGCGTGTGCAATTAGTTGGTGAGTACTACAAGTGGTTAGGCGCGCCTCACCACTGACTACCAATATCCACAAGAAAGTTCGATAAAGTTTGCCGTTATGGAGCTTGCCCAGATTCGCGCACACTGGAACGAGATACTGGACTTAGTGCTCGAGGAAGACCGAATCTCATGGTTAGCTTTTTTTGATGCACGCTTGGCCGACTTTGACGGGAAGGTTTTGACGCTGGATTTCTCAGATAGTCGAAAATTTGGATCTGCGCATGAGTACTCACAAACTCGGGTTAAACAACACCAACTGCTAACTAAGGTGATCAAGAACTGTCTTAACATAGATATCGAGATTATTGAAATATGAAATTTAAGCACCTAATTCTGGCAATCGTCCTAGCGTTCACAGTGATTGAAATGCCTTCTAGCTCGGCTGTGAATTCTCAACTTTCCATGTCACTGAGGCAGACACCATCTGCATCTGAAGCATTGCTAACTTTTTATGGCACTCTCTCGCCAGCGAAATCTGGAATCAACGTCTACATCTATATCAACACGGGTGGTCCTTGGACACAGACGAGATTTAAAGGGAAAACCACTAAAGCTGGCACCTGGAAAGTTGAGGCGCTGGCTACTGCCCTAGATGCGAAAGTTCAATACCGGGCAAGTGTCACCGTCAGCGGAAAGAAAATCTATTCACCTGTGCGCACGATTACCATTAAACAGATTGCCGAAGTAGCGCAGGCAGATCCGGCGCTAATAATTACCGCAGTGGGGCCCGGGGGTCGAATCCATGGCGCCGACATTAGTCGCTGGCAACATCCAAATGATAAGGCGATCGATTTCGCAAAAATGTATGAAGCTGGAATTCGATTCGTGATGATTAAAGCCTCTGATACGCGAGAAGATGCTGATCAATTATCTTTAAAATACTTAATAATGGATCATAGTGCTGCTCAGGCAGTGGGGATTTATACAGGTTTTTATCACTATGCAATCTTGCCCGATGTCAGCGATAGTGATGGCATCGTGCGCGATGCAACTGCGCAGGCGCAAAAAGCTATTTGGCGATTAGCCTCAATCGGTGGATATACACAGCGAGACCTTCCATATGCGTTGGATCTAGAAAACAAGTGTGTGCGACTTTCGACATCAGGTGCTTGTCAGAAATATGCAACCCGCAGCGCAGTAACATTGTGGGCAACAACCTTCTTGAGATTGCTAAAAGAAAAGACAGGCAAAGTTCCGATCTTGTATTCATACTCAAATTTTCTTGAGAGCTCGATGAATAGAAATGCTGAACTTGCGCAGTACCCACTGTGGTTGGCTCAGTATGCAATTGATCCATCTAATCCATTAAATCAGCCTGGCCTTAAAGCAAGTGGCTGCTATGTACATTCATGGACTGGAGCTCACTGTGATTCGCAATGGGCGATATGGCAGTACACATCATGTGGGATTGCACCAAAGTATGGTGTTCCAGGGTCTCGCTTGGATCTCAATCTATTTAGAGGATCAGCTAATGACTTCTTGGGACTGGTTCAGGGAAGTTGGACACCACAAGTTGTAGATTTTATGCCGACTAATGAACCCAGCACATTAACCGTGAATACATTATCTGCCTCGACAACCAACAAATTGGTTACCTTTAACGTCACTGTCGTGCGCCCAGATCTGACTCCGGTAGTAACTGGAAGTGTAAAACTTGTATTTGATCCCATTAATGCCCCAACTAATAAGCCAATCCAAACCGTGCTGAGAGAAACTAGTGGGTCATGGACGCTTGCAGTCAAAGATGTTCTAGCTGGAACATATACCGGGCAAATTGTCTTCACGGACGTTTCGCAAACACATGCTCAAAGTTTTGCGCCAGTGATTTTTACTGTGGTGCAGGGTCCAACGCCATCTCCAACGCCTAAATCAACGATTAAGGCAACGCCTCAACCATCGGCTGATGAGTGTGCCAAACAGATTAAGAACTAATCTTTTTGCTCTCAAAAAGCATCGCATCTAATGCGGTTTTTTCACGCTCAACTAGTTCCTCATACGCGGCTACTGATTCTCTGCGATCTTTGGCAGACCACCCAAGTACTGGTGCGATGATTGCGGCAATATCTCCAGCTAATTTAACTCCGTGGTTGAGCGCCTCAAAAGCGATTCGAGTTCGACGAGAAATAACATCTTCTACTGTACCTGCGCCTTCGTGACTCGCTGCGTAATGGACTTCAGCTTTTAAGTAAGGCAGATCTTTATGCAGCTTGTTTGCTAGGGAAGGTTGGCTAACAATTAAATCCAAAATCTCACTAATCATCGAGCCATAGCGATTGAGTAAATGTGAAATCGTCTCTGAAGCAAGGCCACTTTCTTCAGCGATTCGCTCACTCTGTTGGACTAAAGCAAAGTAGCCATCTGCTCCAATGAGAGGAAGTTTTTCAGTCACTGAATCTGGTGTTAATTTACGAAGTTCATTAACCGCAAGGTCAATAACGTCCTTACCCATAATTCGATACGTGGTGTATTTCCCACCTGCAATGCTTACGAAGCCAGGTGCCGGACGGTCAATGGTATGTTCGCGCGAAAGCTTTGTTGTGACTGAGCTCTTGTTATTTGCGACTAATGGTCGTAAGCCTGCATAAACCCCAATGATTTCCTCAGTTTTTAATTTCGGCGTGAGGACTCTGTTAGCTTGATCAAGAATATATTGAACGTCATCACGTGTAGCAAAAGGTTCGGCACGGTCTCCTGTATATGGCGTATCAGTGGTTCCAACAATCCACTTATCGCCCCAAGGAATCAAGAAGAGAACAGATACTGGAGTTTTTAGGATAATTCCAGCGTTAGATTTGATGGCAGAGCCTGGCAAAACAATGTGGACGCCTTTACTCATGGTTACGCCATAGCCAGCTTTTAATTCAAACTTCTCATGCAGTTCATCGCTCCAAATTCCCGCGCACATTACTGTGACGGTGGCCTTTATTGATATTGATTTTCCGCTGACTAAATCTTTTGCTTTAACGCCTACGACTCGTTTGCCTTCTCGAATCAAAGAATCAGCCCGAACTCGAGTTGCAATTATTGCGCCATGTCTAGCGGCGGTACGGGCAACTGAGAGCGTATGACGTGCATCATCGACTTGAGCATCGAAGTATTTGATTGCGCCCATGATGATGTCTGGGCGAAGCGATGGTGCGATCTCATTTATTTGTCTCTGACTAATGTGTTTATGCCATGGCAACGCTCGCTGAAAGCCGCGCAAAGCGTCGTAGAGTGCAAGGCCTGCACCAACGTATGTACGCTCCTTGAATTTTTCAGTTAATGGGAAAAGAAAACCAACAGGTTTAACTAAGTGTGGGCATAGAGTTGAAACTAGTAACTCTCTCTCGTGCAAAGCTTCACGCACTAATTTAAAGTCATACTGTTCTAAGTACCGTAAACCGCCGTGAATTAACTTACTGGATCGGCTTGACGTTCCTGCGGCGATATCCTGCGATTCAATGAGTGCAACTTTTAAGCCACGCGAGGCAGCATCTAAAGCTGCACCTACTCCTGTAACTCCCCCACCGATTACGAGCACATCAAAGTTTTCGCTGCCTAATTCGGCAATAGCGCTCTGACGCTGCTCGGGGCTTAGCTGGGATAAAAACATGTGCGTTGCATCTCCATAACGGTTTTTGTAGAGTTAAGCCTAACCCACCTTGGAAAAGGATTGCACACCATGACCTACATCGGCAGTTTGGACCAAGGAACCAGTAGCACCCGATTTATGATTTTTGATCACTCTGGAATAGTTGTGGGTCAACATCAATTAGAGCATCGCCAAATAATGCCCCAAGCTGGCTGGGTGGAACATGATGCTGGCGAAATTTGGGATCGCACGCAAGAAGTTATCGTCGGGGCACTTAAACAGGCCAATATTTTGGGTTCAGATTTAGCTGCGATAGGTATAACAAATCAGCGTGAGACTACGGTGGTCTGGGATGTCACCACTGGCCAACCGCTTTCGAATGCAATTGTGTGGCAGGACACACGAACCACAGATTTTCTGTCTACTTTGAGCGACCAAGAAAAAGAGAGTATTCGCTTCAAGACTGGTCTGACTATTGCGCCGTATTTCTCGGGCAGCAAGATGAACTGGTTCATCAAAAATCTCCCGGCCGCTACTTCACCTAACGCCCGATTTGGAACGATCGACTCTTGGCTCCTGTGGAACTTATCTGGAGGGGTTCAAGGCGGTGTGCACGTCACTGATGTTACAAATGCCAGCCGTACATTATTAATGAACCTTGAAACTTTGAACTGGGATGACGAGCTACTGGAGATATTTGGGGTGCCCGTCAATGCGCTACCAACTATTAAATCCTCATCCGAACATTACGCACTCACTAACCCCCGTGGTCCTTTCGGTAGTGCAGTTCCAATCACTGCAATTCTGGGCGATCAACAAGCTGCAATGGTGGGTCAAGTGTGTTTTAACCGCGGGGAATCTAAGACAACGTATGGGACCGGAAATTTTGCTTTGCTCAATACTGGAACCCACATTGTTAGATCTAAAAATGGATTGTTAACAACGGTTTGTTTCAAATTTGGTGATGCGCCTGCACACTACGCACTCGAAGGCTCTGTCGCAGTAACAGGATCCGCGATTCAGTGGCTGCGTGATCAATTAGGCATTATCTCTAACGCCGTAGAGACTGAGCACTTAGCTTTAACCGTTAACGACACTGCAGGTGTTTATTTCGTGCCAGCATTCTCAGGACTCTTTGCGCCATATTGGCGTAGCGATGCACGTGGTGCAATTGTCGGTTTGACACGTGCTGCAACTAAAGCACACCTTGCTCGAGCCGCCCTTGAGGCAATTTGTTATCAAACGCGCGATGTTATGGATGCCATGGTTGCTGATAGCGGAGTTCCTATGTCTGAAATGCGAGTAGATGGTGGAATCACTGCTAACTCATTGTGTATGCAGATGCAGGCCGACATTATGGGCATCGATATTTCACGTCCGCTTGTTGCCGAAACAACTGCATTAGGCGCGGCGTATGCAGCTGGGCTCGCCGTTAAATTCTGGTCATCGCCTGATGAGCTGCGATCTCAATGGCAGGAATCACGCAGATGGGTACCAGCTAGCACTGCAGAAACACGTGAAGCCGGTTATGTGCAGTGGAAAAAAGCCGTTGAAAGAACGTTGAACTGGATCGATTAAAGTTTAGTAATCTCAATTAAGAATGCATTTGCTGGCGCAAGAATCGGTGCGCTGAGGCCGACGTGAACTAGGGCTGTACCTGAAAGGCGAACTCCATCCATCCATCGTGGTGGTGAAATAAGCATGTAGCGAGGCTGCCCTGCAGGAAAGACTGCTTTAGCTTCATACGTTGCAGTTAAATCTAGCCCTGGAAATTTCAATGCAGCTGGATGAATAACACCAGTCGGTGTGAGTTGAACATAGGCAAAGATTGCTTGAGATTTATCCTCAGATGTAACACCATATAAATAACCATGATCATCAGGGTAATCAACACGAATTGATTTTCCAGAGTGCAATAGGGCACGATTTTTTTTGTAATATGTTGCCCACGTCTTTAAGTGCGCACGTTCTTCTGGCGTTGCCTCTGTAATATCCCATTCGATTCCGGCATGACCAAAGAGCGCAGTAACTGCACGCATTGAGAGCTCAAGTGTACGGCCAGTTTGATGACCATGTGTTGGGCCAATATGGGTTCCCAGCATCTCTGGCGGAATAACCTGAGAGGTCCACCGTTGAATGCTTTGACGCTCCAGTGCATCGTTGTTATCACTAGTCCAGAAACGATCGACATAATCGATAACTCCTAAATCGATTCGGGCACCACCAGATGCACACGATTCAATCTCTAAAGCTGGGTGACGTACTTTGAGTTCGGCAAATAATCGATAAATCGCCTGAGTTTGGCGACGCACACCGGCATGACCTAAATGACCAGCATCGACTAGTACGCGATTGTGATCCCATTTAATATAGGCAATCGAATGAGCGGCAAGAATCGCCGATGTCTGCTCAAGTACATGACTAAATGCCGCTTCGTGTCCTAAATCCAAAACTAATTGATGACGCCACAGTGGAGGAACCCGATCGCCCTCATGCAAAATCCAGTCAGGATGAGCGCGATAAAGATCTGAATCCGGATTGACCATCTCGCCTTCAAACCACAAGCCAAACTCAATCCCGGCGGATTCTATGTAACTAATGATGGGTGAGAGACCTTGTGGCCATACATCAGAATCGATGACCCAGTCTCCTAAACCTGCTCCATCATTTCGTCTTGAATGAAACCAACCATCATCTAGAACTATCCGCTCAATACCAACTTCTGCAGCGACATCAACAAGTGCTTTAATTTTCTGTTCGTTATGGTCAAAATACAGCGCCTCCCACACATTCAGCGTTAAGGGACGCGGACGCTTTGGGTGCATGCTACGTGCGCGAAGATGGCCGTGATATGCCGCGCTAATCCCATCTAAACCTAGCTCTGAAAAAACTGAGATTAAATGTGGTGCTTCATAAATTTCATTAGCTGCAAGTACAACTTCACCTGGCAGCAAAAGTTCGCCGGCACCTGCTGCTTGTTGTCCATCAAAGCCGCGCTCGATTAAGTAATGTGAATTTCCACTCCAGGCGATACTTGTTGCCCAAGCACTACCTGATTGAAAATTTGTATCAATACTTAATGCAATATTTGCGATTGAGAAATTATGTCCGCTTCGGCCTTCGCGAGATTCCCGAACCCACGTTCCTACCGAAATATCGGCGCGTTGTGGCTGACGTTCATGTGACCAACGTCCTGCAAAATCTAAACTCTGTTGAGCTTCTTGAGGTAGCGGAAGCCAGTGCACAAATTCATTGAGAGTGTAGTTACTCTTACCGATATTTTTTACGGAGGCGCTTTGAGTTAATACGCCATATCTATCTAAATCAAATATAAGGCCAACTTCTAGTTCTGCGTCAAAATCTCGCAGAGTGATTGCACAGTGATTGTCGTTGTGATGAAAATCGGTAACTTCAAACTTTGTTGACCAGGCTTTTCCATCGCGGTGTCCAGATAAAGCAGGGCGACCCAAAAATCCGCGTGAACTTTCACGCATAATTCCGGCGAACTGAGCTTCATCCCATGAACTATTACTAATTGAAGGTGTGCTGGCGAAGCCAACTTGCGCTAAGTCACCAACGAGAGGCGCGCCCCAATGACGAATTACCAAGGCGCCATCGACAACTTCAAGAAGTATGGAGGATGTTGCTACGCTCAAAAGTGCGGATTGCTTGCTCACAAAGGTAGAGTAACGACACTATGGCGCAGAGTAAAAAACTATCAGCTGGCATCACGCGAAATAATCGCGAGATGGCCGATGGGCGCACTATTCGTTACTACGACACTGCCGGTCAAACTCGTACCGCCTCAGATGTGCGTCCAGTTGAGGCCCAGCCAGAGATTGGTGAGTTGCGCTTGGATCCCTTGGTAAATGAATGGGTGGCAATGGCAGCTCATCGACAAGGTCGAATCTTTTTGCCGCCTAAAGAGTTGTGTCCACTGTGTCCAACAACCGGTGAACTTCTCACAGAAATTCCCGAATCAGATTTTGAAGTCGTGGTCTTTGATAATCGCTCACCCTCGCTGCGTCCACCGACTGGAGATTGGGCGTTACCAGATCAAGTTGGACCGGATACAGATTTAGGGACTGCAGCTGGAAAATGTGAAGTTATTTGTTTTACCGCAGAACATGGAAAATCCTTTAAGGATCTAACTGCCTCCCGTGTACGTGTGTTGCTGGAGGCTTGGATTGATCGCACAGAAGAGCTTTCGCTGTCACCCTTTATCGAACATATCGCACCTTTTGAGAACCGAGGCGAAGAGATCGGCGTAACTCTATCTCACCCACATGGGCAGATTTATGCCTACTCATATCTTCCACCACGCGTTGAAAAAATGTTAACAGCAGCCAAAAAATATAAAGAGTCCACTGGAAAAATTCTATTTGATGAAGTGTTAGCCCGTGAGATTCGAGATAATGAGCGCATAATTGTGCGAAATGATCGCTGGATTGCATTTGTTCCATACGCCTCGCGTTACCCATTTGAAATCCACGTTGCGCCATTAAATCCAGTCGCCGATTTGACTGGGTTAACCGATGCTGACCGAGATGCGTTTCCAGAGATTGCACTTGAAGTAATGAAACGCCTTGACGGAGTATTTGGAATTGAAATGGCCTACATCGCTGCTTGGCATCAAGCCCCAGTTCGGACCGGTCGGGATTTACTGCGGCTGCACTGGCAAATAACAAGTGTCCGCCGTGCGCCAGAAAAATTAAAGTATCTTGCGGGATCAGAGTCGGCAATGGGCGCATTTATTATGGACATGCGACCAGAGCAATCAGCTACTCAGCTTCGCGAAGTTACTTTGTAATCATGCGGATTTTAGTCACCGGTGGAACTGGTTATATCGGCTCAACTGCGGTAGAAATTTTGCGCAACAAAGGTTATGAGATTTCAATCTTAGATGATTGCAGCACAGGCCATGCCGACTGCGTGCCGACAGGCGTGCGTTTTATCCAAGGCTCACTGCTCAATAGATCCGATATTGCAGCGGCTTTGCAGGATACAGATGCCGTTATGCACTTTGCTGGAAAGTCACTTGTGGGTGAATCCGTTGAAAAACCAGATTTATACCATTCGGTAAATGTAAATGGTACGCGCAACTTATTGGATGAGATGAAGATTGCCTCTGTCACGAAAATAGTTTTTTCCTCTTCGGCGGCAACCTACGGTGAGCCAGATGTGATTCCTATTCCGGAAAGCGCGTCCACTAATCCAACGAATCCTTATGGCGCAACTAAGTTAGGTATCGACTCCATGATTAGCCGTGAGTCAAAAGAACAAGGAATCTCCGCAGTATCTCTTCGCTACTTTAATGTTGCTGGTGCGCTCAAAAGCGATCGAGGCTGGTTAGCCGAGCGTCATAATCCTGAGACTCATCTGATTCCTAACGTCTTGCGTAGTACACAAGCTAATCCGGTAAAGATTTTTGGTAATGACTGGCCAACTGCCGACGGCACATGTATTCGCGATTACGTACATGTAATTGATTTAATTGATGCCCATATTAAAGCCCTTGAGTCTCTCGCCGAGGGAATACATGAGATTTACAACCTCGGTAGTGGCGATGGCTATTCAGTTCGCCAAGTTGTGGCGGCGGCATCTCTAGCGATAGGCCATGAAGTGCCAACAATAGATTCACCACGTCGTGCCGGAGATCCTGCAATTCTTATTGCCGATATCAATAAAGCGAAGGTACAACTTGGATGGGTTCCAACGCGCAGAATAAATGAGATGGTTGCCGACACGTTGGCATCTTTTGCTTAGGCTAATCAATGTCGAAAATAGATAGAAAATTTGTCGATGCTTTCGGCCAATCACCTGACATCGTTGCTGCCGCTCCTGGACGTGTAAATCTCATTGGTGAGCACATCGATTACAGCGATGGATTTGTTCTACCCTTTGCAATCGCAGATCGAACGTATGCAGCAATTCGAAAAAGACCCGATCGATTGGTGCGAATTGCATCTGCACAACGGCGCAACAAGATTGTGAGCATCCAATTAGATGACATCAAGCCCGGTCTCAAAGGTGAATGGGAGCGATATCCCCTTGGCGTGATCTGGGCAATGGGAGTGAAGCAGGGTCTAGATGTAATGATTGATGGTCATGTGCCATTAGGTGCCGGTCTTTCATCGTCAGCGGCCCTGGAGTGCAGTGTTGCTACTGCACTCAATGACTTATTCTCCTTTGGTTATGATCTTCAATCACTTGCACGCTTAACACAAAAAGCTGAAAATGATTACGTTGGGGTGCCCTGCGGAATTATGGATCAGTCCGTTTCACTCATGGCACACTCTGGTTCAGCACTCTTGCTCGACTGCCGCGACCTCACTTCACGTTATGTGAGTTTCGACGTTGCCTCAAGCGGGCTTGAACTATTAATTATTGATACCCAAGCCCACCACTCCCTCACCGATGGTGGATATGCCCAACGTCGGCAATCCTGCGAGTCGGCTATTAAGAAACTGGGTGTGCAATCTATGCGGGAGCTTTCATTTGAAAAACTAAATACCTCAAAAGATTTGCTCACTGATATTGAGTTTATTCGTGCACGGCATGCAGTAAGTGAAATTGCACGAGTTCATAGCGCAGTTAGCGCTCTTGAGGCCAAGAATTTTGTAGAACTAGGAAGTTTGCTCAACGCCTCGCACGCATCACTTCGTGATGATTACGATGTTTCTTGCCCTGAACTTAATTGTGCAGTTGATGCATCGATTTCAGCAGGTGCACTTGGAGCACGTATGGTCGGAGGCGGTTTTGGTGGAAGTGCAATTGCACTCATTAAAGCCAGCGCAACCATTGATACGATTCATCATGTTGAAAATACTTTCAAAAAACTAAGCTTTAAAGCCCCGCGATTTTTTACTTCACTGCCTAGCCAAGGCGCCGAAATTATGCAACGGGGTTAATAGATATAACTTCTACTCCACCAATTGAGTTAAGCAAATCAAGTAAATCAGTTGGATCACTTCCTGGAACTGCGACTGTAATATCGTCAAAGCCACGGCCATCTTCAGATTTCAAAACGACTAGCTCACGAATATCTCCCCCAGCTGCTCCAATGGCAGAAGCCAGTAAGCCAAGTGAGCCAGGGCGATCCGGCAAAGCTACGTTAAGTCGAAATAAGGCCATGTCTAAATCTTACTGCCTCTTTTTTCTAAATAATTACGCCAGCACTACCCACGCGCCATCAATGGCGACTTTAACTGAACGAAGTGGATTCTGAGCTGGTCCAATAACCACTTTGCCCGCTTTGAATGGATCGAATTGCGCTCCGTGGCAAGGACAAGCCAGAGTTTTACTACTGCTTGAATACCCGACGGTGCACCCTTGGTGAGTACATATTGCTGAGTAAGCAAATACACCAGTTTTAGTTCTAAATAAAACTACTGGCTCACCGTTAGCTAGAACAAAGTTCTTGGTTGATCCAACCTTAAGTGAGGTGAGTTTCATTACTTTAGTTTTCACCGATGCGGCGGCACTCTCTTGTACCGCAGCAGGGGTGAAGATCTTTCCTACTCCGGCAAAGGCAGTAGCTAGTGCAGCGATGATTCCGATGCGCAATACTCCACGACGTTCAAAAGACATTGAAAAACCCTTTCGTTTATTTCTGATCATAAGTAAGTAACTGAGCCAAAGAATCGCATAAGCAGAATCGCTGGCCAAAAAATAAGGATGAGCATGAAAACTACTAGCAAGCCATAGGCCCACTGACATTGAAAATCCACCAAAGGCTGCAACTGTTGGTGTAACCCACAGAAGCGTGGCTAAACCTATTGCAAACTCAGAAATCATGACGAAAATACCCACTTGCATTGAGTGCTCAATCATCTTGTTAAATGCGAAGCCAATGGGAGACTGTGTGGAATATCCAGTTAGCTGTGTTCCAATGAAGCTAGAAGAACCTCGAGTCAAGAACCCAGGATCCGTGGCCTTATTCCACCCTGCGTAGATCCATGTTGCACCAAGCCACAGTCGCATTATGCGAACTGCCCATACTTGACTGCGCCATGAATTCGTGGCAGTTCTAAGAAACGTTTGAATAAGGGACATATGACGAATAATAAAGGGTGAAGCTGAGAAACTGCCTAGCGAAAGCTCCCTGACTTGGATTCGAACCAAGAACCTGCCGGTTAACAGCCGGCTGCTCTGCCATTGAGCTATCAGGGATCAATGAGTACGAGCGCAAACTCTAGCGCACGCAGGCAGAGTTGCGAAAATTGAGGTTTTTACAGCCCACCTAGGGCTAAATCATGCAGAGTTCGGCGGGTACTTTCCAGGGCTACTAATGCGCTAAATGCTGCGTTGTATTCGATCTCATTTTCTACAGGATTTAAACGTTGAAGACTTGATTTCAATGCCGCAATCGAGCGTGAAATTGCAACCTCGCGCAATCTGGCAACGATACTTTCAATGTAGGTAGGCGTTGGCTTTCCATCTGCGCGAATAGGTTCAACTGTTAACTCAGTAAAAATAGTTGCAATTTTTTCATCGGTAATATCGCCATGAGAAATTTGGGCATGCTCATCAATTGTCTTTCGCATCTGACGATATGCAGGATGAGTAAAAGCATCTGCTTCAATATCGACCCACAATGTGCCAGTAAAAAGTTGAGGTTCCTGCAAGCGCGACTTTAAGACCTCACGCTCCAAAATCAGGCGTGCGTCATTGGGATCTGGCCGCCAATTATTTTCGTCAGTACTTTGTTCAGATACCTCTTCGATACGTGGACGTCCTTTAACACCTTGAGCTACCGCAGCTGAAACAATTTCGACTTCAACACCTAGCCAGCCTGCCAATAAACGTGTGTATTCAGGGCGCAAAGACTTATCTCGAATCTGTGCAACTAATGGCGCTGCAGCATTAAGGGCGTTGACTCGACCTTCGGCTGAATCGAGTTTGTGATGTGCTAGCTCGCTGCGAATTGCAAACTCAAAGAGCGGTACTCGCCGAGCAATTAAATCCCGCAACGCTAAATCGCCCTTTTGTTGGCGCAGGTCGCATGGATCAAGTCCATCAGGTTCAACTGCGACAAATGTCTGTGTAACAAACTTTTGATCTTCACTAAAGGCTCTTAGAGCAGCCTTTTGTCCCGCAGCATCCCCATCAAAAGTAAAAATCACTTCTCCGCGAAAAGCATCGTCATCCATCAAAAGTCTGCGCAAAATACGGATATGGTCAGCACCAAATGCTGTGCCGCACGTTGCAACTGCTGTAGTGATTCCAGCTAACTGCGCCGCCATAACATCGGTATAGCCTTCAACAATGACGGCCTGGCGCTTCTTTGCAATCTCTTTCTTGGCAACATCTAAACCGTAGAGGACTTGACTCTTTTTATAGATGGGAGTCTCAGGAGTATTGAGGTATTTGGGTCCTTGGTCGAGTTCATCACTTGCTAACTTGCGTGCGCCAAAGCCAACAACATCGCCTGAAATATCTTTTATCGGCCACGTAAGTCGGTTCCGAAATCGATCGATTGGACCACGCTGGCCCATTTTAGATAGACCCGCAGTCTCAAGTTCATCGATTGAATAACCAAGAGCGCGAAGATGTTTGGTTAATGCATCCCATTCGTCGGGAGCAAAGCCAACTCCAAATGACATACATGCTGCTTTATCAAATCCGCGCTTAGTTAATAAATCACGGCCATGTTGGGCAGCCGGTGAGTTAAGTTGTTCTTGATAAAACTTTGCCGCTTCGGCATTAGCTGAGATTAAACGTGAGCGCGCACCTGCCGAAAAGACTGGTCCACTGCTACCGCCTTCTTCGTATCTGAGTGTGTAACCCAAGCGATCAGCTAAACGCTCTACGGTTTCGGCAAAAGTTAAGTGATCGATCTTCATTAAGAAAGCAATAACATCGCCGCCGGTCTGACAGCCGAAGCAGTGAAAATATCCCTTACTCGGGGTGACGTGAAATGAGGGCGATTTTTCATCGTGAAAAGGACACAGACCTTTTTTCTGGCCACCACCTGCACTTTTCAGTTGGACATAGTCACCGACGATTTCATCAATAGGCGCGCGATCGCGAATGTAGGCAACATCCTCATCACGTATACGTCCGGCCATAACCTAACCTTACCGAGATGCACTCAAGCGGATATGCAAGGCATAGGCGCCAGGGTCTGTAAGGGCTGCAACTTGGTCGATTACCACACGCATCCGTGCGCTTTCATCGCCAGCTTCATCCCAGGCTTTGAGAAAGATCGAGTCCAGCTCGCGCGGTGCGCACTCACGCAACATTTCTACTAGTTCGGCGATAATTATTTGTTGCTTCGCATATCGATCTTGTGAATGCGCAGCGTTAATTAAGTAGTGTCCTGCAATCGCTTTCAAGAAATCTACCTCAATAACCTGTTGGCGTGGAATCTCCAAGTTCGCGCTGTATCGTGACAACGGTCCATCGCCATGAATCTTTCTAGTTTCAAGCTCTGCAGCCAAAACAAATCGCCCTATTAATTGACTAGTTGAATCCTTCAATCTAGCGAGGGATCTGTGCGTGCCATCAAAATACTGTGGCCAAGCTGAAAGTTGCGACAATCGATTGTGCGCATCCGCTGCTTCAGTCTCACTGGCATCGCTAGCGTAATCATTTGTCATAACGCGATAAATCTCGGCCAAATCTCTCTGAAAGTTCTTTACCGAAATTTCTCCAACAAATATCGCATCCTCTAAATCGTGAACAGAGTAAGCGCAATCATCAGACCAATCCATGATTTGAGCTTCGATGCATTTTTTATCTTTGGGTGCGCCTTCACGCATCCAATTAAAAATCTCGACATCATCGTCATAGACACCAAATTTGCGTGGATTCTGTGAACGCGCCCACGGATACTTTGTTGCACCATCTAATGAAGCGCGAGTTAAGTTTAGGCCAACACTTTTTCCTTGGCTATCGACAGTCTTAGCTTCAAGGCGAACAAGTAATCTGAAACTTTGTGCATTGCCTTCGAAGCCACCAAAACCTTTTGCAATCTCGGCAAGAGCTTCTTCACCATTATGACCAAAAGGTGGATGGCCTAAGTCATGGGCCAAACAGGCTGTGTCCTGTAAATCAGGATCAGCACCTAACGATTCGCCCAGCTCTCTACCAATTTGTGCACACTCCAGTGAGTGTGACAATCGTGTGCGTTGAAAATCATTCTCCCAAGGAACTGCAACCTGGGTCTTAGCCGCCAATCGCCTTAACGCTGCAGAGTGGATCACCCGTGCGCGATCGCGCATGAACTCTGTACGTCCGGCGCGCTTTGCCGGCTCATCTAAGAATCGCTCCTGATCGAATTGGCTATACGTCACGGCATAACCTTAGTGATGATATCGGCACCGGGTAAATGATCACTGACCTGAACTCCACGCCGGCCTACAGTTATATAGACCAAATAAGCTCCGGCTTCACGCAATAAATACTTATATCCAGAGTTAGAAATTGTATTCGGTCCACTTTTAACTGGCGAACACGTACTTATAACTCCTTGATCATTTGCCATAGTCATTGCACGTTTGCAATGGAAAGGATCGGTCACAATTATCACATCGCTTACCATACGTTTTTTCATCACTACTACATATGCCTTTGTGCTCACCAACGTATCGCGGCCTTCTTCAATCGCAGTAATCTTTTTTACCGGTACTCCGTGAGTGCGTAACCAATATTTTCCTGATGCCGCTTCGGTTGTTCGATCTCCTGGTGCTCCAGCACCAACCGTAATTATCCTTGGAGCTAAACCTAATTCGAATATTCGCGCAGCTTCGATCAAGCGCGCTTCTAGTGCTTCGCCTGGTCTGCCATTCAATTGCGCAGTTCCAAGAACAACAATCACATCTGCATGACGAACCACTGGATTTTTTGCAGCGCGCCATACCTGCGAAACTGCATATCCAGGCGCAATCAGTGCAACGATAATAATGAGAGTGAGTGTGCGGCGAATCCAACGAAATAAAAACATCTACCCCCCTGAGAATGCATCTTCAAGTTCAACATGAACTAACTCATCTGGATCATTGAGCCAGCCATCGGGCAACGTTGGTGGACGGCCATGACTTGTACGTCCTCGCGGTTTATCACCAACTTCAACGGGATATGGTTGATCCTCTAATTGATCCAGCAGTGCGCGCATTTCAACTAGAGATGACACCATTCCTAAATCATGTCGAATTTCGCGTGGTACGCGAAAACCTTTTAAGTACCAGGCCATGTGCTTTCGCATATCGCGCATACCGCGATCTTCGGACTCTAAATATTCAACGATTAAATGTGCATGGCGAAACATGACTTCACGCACTAGATGCAAATTAGGGGTCAGCTCTTTTTCATCTCCTTTGAGCGCTGCAACTAAATCGGCGAACAACCATGGACGTCCTAGACAACCCCGCCCAACGACAACACCAGCACAACCTGTTTCTTCAACCATGCGCACGGCATCATGGCCAGACCAGATATCTCCATTACCCAACACGGGCACGCCCGTTGGCTTTAAATGCTCCACAAGTGCAGAAATCGCTGACCAATCAGCCTTGCCTTCATACATCTGTGCGGCAGTGCGTGCGTGTAGTGCCACCCAGGCAACTCCTAAATCAGCTGCCGACTTAGCCGCCTCTAAATACGTGTGATGATCACTATCGATACCAATGCGCATCTTTACTGTCACTGGAATTCCAAAAGGCTTGGCGGCTTCAACTGCAGCTTGAACGATATTTGAAAATAGTCTGCGCTTATAGGGAAGGGCTGCGCCACCACCTTTGCGCGTCACCTTTGGGACCGGACAACCAAAGTTCATATCGATATGATCGGCTAAGTTTTCCTTTCCTAGCATTGTGACTGCAGCACGCATGGTCGTGGGATCAACGCTATACAACTGAACAGATCGTGGCCATTCATCTTTTCCGGGAACAATCATGCGCAAAGTTTCAGGACGGCGTTCGATTAAGGCTCGTGAGGTAACCATTTCAGAGACAAATAATCCTGCACCTTGTTCGCGACATAGCGTGCGAAATGGAGCATTAGTAATTCCAGCCATTGGTGCAAGAACAACCGGTGGATCAACGTAGTGATCACCGCTTGCTAAGGGAAGTAAGAGAGGTTTTAGCAACCTAGTAATCGTGGTGCTAGCCAGGCTTCAACCTGATCAAGGCCGATGCGTTCTTGCGCCATTGTGTCGCGATCGCGAATAGTTACAGCATTATCTTCCAACGTTTCAAAGTCGATAGTGATGCAGTACGGAGTTCCGATCTCATCTTGACGACGGTAGCGACGACCGATTGCACCGGCATCATCAAAATCAATACTCCAGTTCTTGCGCAGTTGTGCGGCAAGATCGCGAGCCTTGGGTGAAAGATCAGCATTTCTAGACAGTGGAAGAACTGCAGCTTTTATTGGAGCTAAGCGATGATCAAGCTTTAGCACTGCGCGCTTTTCCATTTCTCCCTTGCTATTCGGAGCCTCATCTTCAGTAAATGCATCCATTAAGAAAGTAAGTGTGCATCGATCTACACCTGCTGCTGGCTCGATGACATATGGCGTCCAACGCTCGCCTTTTTCTTGATCAAAGTAGGACAAGTCCTTGCCGGAGGCGGCCGAGTGGGCTTTTAAGTCGAAATCCGTGCGGTTAGCAATACCTTCGAGCTCGCCCCATTCAGTGCCCGCAAACTCAAACTTGTATTCAATATCTGCGGTGCGCTTTGAATAATGCGACAACTTCTCTTTTGGATGGTCAAAAAGTCGCAGACGCTCTGGATTAATCCCAAGATCGATATACCAAGCCATGCGTGTATCAATCCAATATTGATGCCACTCTTCATCGGTACCAGGGACTACGAAGAACTCCATCTCCATCTGTTCAAACTCACGAGTACGAAAAATAAAGTTTCCAGGAGTAATTTCATTACGGAAAGATTTTCCAATCTGACCAATGCCAAATGGAGGTTTCTTACGTGAGGTTGTCATTACTTGATCAAAGTTGATAAAGATTCCCTGTGCGGTCTCTGGACGTAGGTATGCAAGGCCAGATTCATCCTCGACGGGTCCGAGGTAGGTCTTTAACATTCCGCTAAATTGTTTTGGCTCAGTGAACTGGCCTTTATTGCCACATGCAGGGCAGTTAATTTCAGTCAGCGATGTCGCCTCTTTTTTATGCTTGGCCTCATAGGCCTCCATCAGATGATCGGCGCGATAACGTTTGTGACATGCGGTGCACTCAGTGAGTGGATCACTAAAAGTTGCAATGTGGCCCGATGCTTCCCAGACCTCTTTAGCTAAAATCACACATGAATCAAGGCCGACTACATCTTCGCGGCCCATGACCATCGACTTCCACCACTGACGCTTGACATTGTTTTTTAACTCAACGCCTAGTGGGCCGTAATCCCATGATGCCCGAAGTCCCCCATAAATTTCAGAGGATTGGAAAACAAATCCTCGACGCTTTGCAAGGCCTACGATATTTTCTAATCGATCTGTTGCCATTTTTTATGCTCCGTCCGGCTGGCTGTCGGCGAAAAGCAACTGGTGTTACTTTCGTGATGCTGATTTTACTAGTTATCAGGGAGTTCATATGCACCAGGCTCATCAATTGCCGTGGCTAAGAGTGGAATTGCCACCATTTTGACCTGGTTATTGCTCAAAGCTCGTCGATATGAACCAACGTTTTGCCACACGGTTGTCAGCGACCACAGCGAAGAGTCATCGAGATTCTGACCGATATAACCACTGAGATAGCCAGGACAGGCCGAGAATGCGTCCTGTGCGCCGACAAGATCTCGCTGAAATTGGCCGGCATCGGCTAAGCGGACGTTGAAGCGAGCGATTGCGATCATGGGCCATAGCCTAATCGCGATACTCTAAAACTATGAATCTGGCCATCATTTTTGCATTCTTTACAGTGGTGGCCACTACCGCGGGCGGCGTCTTGGCGTTTCGATCACGCGATCGTTTCCATTTAGTTCTTGGACTCTCTGCGGGTCTGCTTTTAGGCCTTGTTGGTTTTGACTTACTGCCTGAAGTCTTTGATATGAATAAGGACATCGTTAGCGGCGTCCCAGTAGTTTCACTCGCGATACTTGGTGGATTTCTACTTTTGCATATTCTTGAAAGAAGTTTCGGTTCACACGAACCTGTTGATTCAGATTACGGTCACGAACATGATCACCATTCAATCTCTGGAACGCTCGGGGCTCTTGCCATGGGTGGACATGTTTTCCTGGATGGCGTGGGTCTGGGTGTGGCTTTCAGAGTCAGTACATCTTTAGGTATTGCTGTTTTCTTAGCCGTTGTAGTTCATGCTTTTAGTGATGGCCTCAATACCGTTTCTATGTTAGTAAAAGGCGGACACTGGACTAAATCCAGTAAGTATTTGCTGGCCGTCGATGCAGTTGCACGAATTGGCGGCGCCACTTTAGGAACTTATTTAGCGCTCAATGACAAGTACCTTGCACTCTATTTAGCACTCTTCTCTGGATTTGTTATCTATATTGCTACATCGCATATTCTTCCTGAAGCGCATTCACGTCATGAATCACGTTGGACACTAGTAATGACTGGAATCGGCGTACTTACGATGTGGGCGGTAGTAGCTTTTTCTTAAGCTTTTCCGAAACGTCTATCACGCGATGAGTACTCTTCGATTGCTTTCCACAATGTTTTGCGCGTGACATCTGGCCAGAGCACATCCATAAATACAAGCTCTGCATAGACACTTTGCCAAGGTAAAAAGTTACTAGTGCGCTGCTCCCCCGATGAACGTAAGAACAAGTCAACATCGCTCATCTTAGGCTCATCTAAGTACTTTGCAAAAACCTTTTCTGTGATTGCATCGGCCTTTATTTTTCCACGCTTCACATCACGAGCGAGCTCTGTGGCGGCATCAACGATTTCAGAGCGTCCGCCATAGTTGACGCACATATTTAATGTTAAAACTTTATTCTTCTTCGTTAACTCTTCTGCAGCCTCTAGTTCATTAATAACGCTGCTCCATAAACGTTTTGGCCTGCCAACCCAACGCACTCGCACACCCATCTGATTCATCTCATCACGCCTGCGTCTTATTACATCGCGGTTAAAGCCCATTAAAAACTTAACTTCCTCCGGGGATCTACGCCAATTTTCGGTTGAAAAAGCGTATGCGCTAATCTCCTTAACTCCGTATTCAATAGCGCCACCAACAACATCAAAGAGTGCGGCCTCCCCTGCTTCATGTCCTGCTGTACGCGCTAATCCTCGTTGCTTTGCCCATCGCCCGTTGCCGTCCATAACAATGGCAACATGATTAGGAATATGAATTGTCATACGCGCTCCACCATTGGCAATGAACGCAGGCCGCGTTCTAGATGCCATTGTAAATACGCCGCGATTAAACCACTAGCCTCGCGACGGTATTTTCCCTCACTTGCCGATGCGACATCCCAGTTGCTGCTCAAAAGTGCGCCCATTAAACCTAAAGTTTCAGGCGCCGGAGTTGCACACGCCGAAGGTCGACAATCAGCACAGACAGAGCCACCACCGACTAATGAAAAGTATCGATGCGGTCCGGGCTTTTCACAGCGTGAACATAACGTCATCGAGGGTGCATATCCAGCGACGGCCAATGAGCGCAATAAAAATGCATCGAGAATAAGTAGTGGTTCATAGCGATTCTCGGATAAGACTTTCATCGCACCCACAACTAATTGAAACTCTTGGAAAGCAGGCTCTTGTTCGTTGGGGCTAAAGCGTTCTGCCGCTTCCAAAATCGCTGAAGCAACTGTCCAGCGCTGATAATCCTCAGTGAGGGCTTCACCGTAATTCATTACCGCTTCCACTTGTGTAATCGTGTCGAAGGTTTTACCAACATAGAGTTGTACATCAATGTGACTGCCGGGTTCAAGGCGGGCACCAAACTTAGACATAGTGCGTCGTACGCCCTTCGCAACCCCACGAATTCTTCCGTGATCGCGCGTTAACATCGTAATGATGCGATCGGCTTCGCCAAGTTTTTGGGTACGAAGCACAATAGCCTCGTCCCGGTACAAACTCATATGGGTAAAGGTAGTGCGTTGGGTTAACGAATTGCGCGATTGATGGCAGACACGACTGCCTTAAGGGATGCCGTGGTGGTGTTTGGATCGATTCCAACACCCCAGAAGACTTCACCATTGATTGAACACTCTAGGTATGCCGCCGCCGATGCATCGCCACCGGCAGATAATGCATGCTCGTAATAATCTAAGACGCGGACATCTACGCCATAGCTCTGCAAAATATTACAGAATGCAGCAATAGGACCATTGCCTTGACCTTTGAGTTCGTGTAATTCACCGCGATCGGAAATAGTGACAGTTAATTGGACATCTTCATCGAGAACCGACGTCTGACTCAAGCCTTTGAGACGAAAACGTCCCCACGGTGCGCTGTGAGTGGGCAGGTACTCATCTTCAAAGACCGACCACAATTCATCTGGGCTGATTTCTCCACCCTCTTGATCCGTCTTGGTTTGTACAACTTTTGAAAATTCAATCTGCAAGCGTCGCGGAAGATCTAGGTGATGCTCATTCTTCATTAAGTAAGCAACGCCACCCTTACCAGACTGCGAATTAACTCGAATTACCGCTTCATAACTGCGCCCAATATCTAATGGATCGATCGGTAAATATGGAACTGCCCATGTGTGATCGCGAACTTCACGTCCGGCAGTTTTTGCATCAGTGGCCATTAAATCAAAGCCTTTTTTGATTGCATCTTGATGTGAGCCAGAAAATGCAGTGAAGACTAGGTCGCCGCCATATGGGTGGCGCTCTGGAACCCGAAGTTGATTGGCATATTCGACGGTGCGACGAACATCATCGATATTAGAAAAATCAATATGCGGATCGATTCCATGTGTGACTAAGTTGATTCCAAGCGTTACTAAGCAGACATTTCCAGTGCGTTCACCGTTTCCAAATAAAGTTCCTTCAATCCGATCGGCACCAGCTAGGTAGCCCAGTTCGGCGGCGGCAACGCCGGTACCACGGTCATTGTGTGGATGCAGGGAGACAATCACACTGTCACGATTGTCTAAGTTGCGGCACATCCACTCAATGGAATCGGCATAGACATTGGGGGTAGCCATTTCAACAGTGGCTGGTAAGTTCATAATTGTTTTCCAGGTCGGAGTTGGCTTCCAAATTGCGTTTACTGCGTTGCAGACTTCTACAGCAAATTCCAACTCTGTACCCGTATAAGACTCTGGTGAGTATTCAAATGAGACCTTTGTCTCTGGAACAGTCTGAACTAAATCAAGGCAGATCTGAGCAGCATCAGTTGCAATCTTCTTGATGCCATTTTTATCTAAGCCAAAAACAACGCGGCGCTGCAAAGTAGATGTCGAGTTGTAGAGGTGAACTATCGCCTGCTTTGAACCTTTGATTGATTCAAAAGTACGCTTAATTAATGTCTCACGCGCCTGCGTCAACACTTGGATGATGACATCGTCAGGAATTAAATCTTCTTCAATAATTTTGCGGACGAAATCAAAGTCAGTCTGTGATGCGCTAGGAAAGCCCACTTCAATCTCTTTGTACCCCATGGCAACAAGTAGTTTGAACATCGCTAATTTGCGCGGGGTATCCATCGGATCGATAAGCGCTTGATTGCCATCGCGAAGATCTACCGAACACCACTTCGGTGCATGGGTCATCTTCTTATTGGGCCAGGTGCGATCAGGAAGATCTATTGGGTGAAATGGCTCATAACGATGCACTGGCATCGATGATGGTGATTGCTTAGGGAAGTTCACGTGCTAACGGTAACGCGAAGGCTAAAGAACTGGCAAATATCTGTCGAGTTCGTAAGCGCTGACTTGGCGGCTGTAATCCAGCCATTCAGCGCGCTTATTTCGCAGAACATATTCAAAGACGTGCGCCCCCAAAGTTTCACGTACAAGTGCGCTCTTTTCCATCTCAACAATTGCCTCATTGAGGTCGGTTGGAAGTGAGATTAACTCACTGGAATCACTTAATAGATAGCTCTCTTCAACACCCTTTAAGCCCGCAGCTAACATAACGGCATAGGCTAAATATGGATTGCATGCAGTATCGGGAGATCTAAATTCAATGCGAGTTGAGTTTTCTTTGCCCGGCTTGTACATAGGCAAACGTACAAGTGCACCGCGGTTGCTAGGTCCCCAGTTAATAACTGCTGGTGCTTCTCCCCCGCCATGCAAGCGCTTATAAGAGTTCACCCATTGATTAGTGATCGCAGTAATTTCCGGTGCATGCTTGAGAATGCCAGCAATAAATGAGCGACCAACATTAGATAAGTTGTACTGGGCACCTGCATCATAGAAAGCATTTTCTTCACCTTTAAAGAGCGAGACGTGCGTATGCATTCCGCTACCTGGATGATTGGTAAAAGGCTTTGGCATAAACGATGCATGGAAGCCTTGATCCATAGCTACTTCTTTAATCACATGGCGAAAAGTCATGATGTTATCGGCCGTGGTTAGCGCATCGGCATCGCGTAAATCAATCTCTTGCTGACCTGGGCCGCCTTCATGGTGTGAAAACTCAACTGAGATTCCCATTGCCTCTAATAAAGTAATTGCTTGACGTCTAAAATCATGTCCAACAACTGCCGGTGTGTGATCGAAATATCCACCTTGATCTACAGGTACTGGCGCAACATCAGCTTCAGGCTTTTCTTTAAATAAGAAAAACTCAATCTCGGGATGCGTGTAACAGGTGTAACCCATACTTGCCGCTTTATCTAATGTACGGCGTAAAACATTTCGGGGATCTGCAGGAGATGCACTGCCATCGGGCATGGTGATATCACAAAACATGCGCGCAGCCCCTGGTGCCTCGGTGCGCCACGGCAGGATTGAGAAAGTTGCTGGATCTGGCTTGGCTAACATGTCTGATTCTGTGACGCGCGCAAAGCCTTCAATTGCTGATCCATCGAAACCTATGCCTTCTTCAAAAGCATTTTCTAACTCAGCAGGTGCAATTGCTACAGATTTAAGAAAACCCAAGACATCGGTAAACCACAACCGTACGAAACGGATGTTGCGCTCTTCAATGGTGCGAAGAACGAACTCTTGCTGCTTACTCATCTCTGGGGACATGAGCGGCATTCTTACAAAGGCAGGTTACGGCCGTGTTACATCGCTTAAATCACGAAGAATTCACTGCTTTCAAGCGTGCTTTGAGCCGGAATATCTTTAGTAATAACCACATTGGCCCTTGATAATCGATTGCATAAGCGCAAGTGTGCTTACTCGCTACAAAAATGAGAGTTGCGAATGATTTGCAGAATTAAGACTGTGACCAGCCTGATGTCATAGGCAGGCGACGATCTTTTCCAAAGGCACGCCCTGAGACTTTGGTTCCAGGTGGATATTGGCGGCGTTTGTATTCGGCTTTATCTACTAAAGAAATGACACGTTTGACCAACGCTGCTTCAAAGCCATCGGAAATTAACTGTTCATACCCGTGGTCTTGATCGACATAGAGGCGCAGAATCTGATCTAAGAGAATGTAATCAGGAAGAGAGTCAGAGTCCTTTTGATCAGGGCGCAGTTCGGCGCTGGGCTCTTTGCTAATTGAATTCTCTGGAATCGGTGCTAGAGCTCCTCGCGAAGCGGCTTGAGCATTTCTCCACTTGGCAAGCGCCCAAACATCGGTCTTATAAATATCTTTAATCGGGGCAAAGCCACCAACGGCATCGCCATACAAGGTCGAGTAACCAACTGCTAGTTCGCTCTTATTACCAGTCGCTAAAACAATGTGGCCCTCTTGATTTGAAATCCCCATTAACGTAGTGCCACGCACCCGGGCTTGTAGATTTTCTTCGGCTACTCCCTTTAAACCAATACTCTCCATGAAAGCGCTAACCATGGGGGCTATGGGAACGATGCGAAAACCAATACCAGTCGCATCGGCCAAAGCTTTTGCATCAGCTAACGAGTGATCGGATGAATACTTACTTGGCATTGCGATGCCATAAACATTTTTTGCACCTAGGGCATCCATAGCAATCGCGGCTACAAGTGCTGAATCGATTCCTCCCGATAAGCCAAGCACGACGGATGTAAATCCATTTTTATGAATATAGTCGCCAAGGCCTACCACAAGGGCTTGCCAGATCTCTGCTTCATCGCTTAAGCGATCAGCGATAGTTGGTCTGATCTCCTTGGATGAAACTGCAGCTTCCTGTGAAATCACAACGTCGGGTTTCGAACTCGTCTGCTTACACTCAATATCTACAACTATTACATCATCACTAAATTGTGGCGCTCTGGCTAATAATTCACCATGCCCATCAACAACAACTGTGTCGCCATCAAAAACCAAATCATCTGCGCCTCCCGTCATATTGACGTATGCCATTGGCGCATTGACTTCGCGAGCGCGCTTTTGTACAAGAGCTAAGCGCACATCATCTTTATTTCGCTCATATGGCGAACCATTGGGGACTACAACTAAGCCAGGGGTGCGTTCTGCTATTTCGCTCAATGAGTGCCAAATATCTTCACAGATTGCAATAGCGACATCAACGCCATGAATTCGCACGACCAAGCTTTCAGTGCCGGCAGTAAAGTTTCGAAACTCATCAAAGACACCATAGTTAGGCAGATGGCGCTTGACATATGTAGCTACAACTTTTCCACCAGAAATAATCGCCACAGCATTGTGCGGGCCGCCATCGGCAGAGGTATCGAGATAACCAATGACAGCTACCAGATCACCAGAAACGCTAACTGCAATCGTGGCAAGTGAGGCTTTGCTTGCGGCTTGAAATGATGGCCGCAGTGCTAAATCTTCAACGGGATAACCAGTCACGATCATCTCTGGGAAAACTACAAGGTGGGCACCGGCGCTCTTGGCCTTTTCAATCGATTCCGCGATCAAGGCTGCATTGCCCGCAAGATCTCCCACAGTGGGGTTGATCTGGGCAAGCGCTACCCGCAGCTTCATTTTTCAAGCCTAACAGGGGTACCCTTATACCCGTACCCGGGGACTTGCACGTATGCGAGCGTCGAGGAGAGGACACCACATGGAAGCCTTATATGGCGGAGCAGTGCACCGACGCGTCACGATTCTGGATTTAGCGGGGGCTAAAAAACGCGGTGAAAAATGGGCGATGCTCACTTCATACGAGCAGATGACGTCGAAGATATTTGATCAGGCCGGTATCCCCGTGCTTCTGGTTGGCGATAGCGCTGGTAATAACTTCTTGGGCCACGAAAACACGATTCCAGTCACCGTCGACGAGTTAATCCCAATGACCCGTGCCGTAGTAAAAGCCTCAACTCGAGCATTGGTGCTTGCAGACCTTCCCTTTGGTTCCTACGAAAGCTCCCCTGAATTAGCACTTGCAACAGCAACGCGTTTTTTTAAAGAGGCCGGTGCTATGGGCGTCAAAATCGAAGGCGCGCATATTTCAATAATCGAAAAATTAGTTGCATCTGGAATTCCCGTGATGGGCCACGTGGGCCTTACTCCGCAAGCACTACATCAACTAGGCGGTTACCGAGTACAAGGTCGCACAGATGGCGATGCGATTCTCACAGCAGCGTTAGCCATTGAAAAAGCCGGCGCTTTTGCCATCGTTCTAGAGCTTGTTCCGGCCGAACTTGCGAAGGCAATTACCGATGCTCTTACGATTCCTACTGTTGGTATCGGTGCCGGTATTGATTGTGATGCTCAAGTTTTGGTCTGGACAGATCTCATGGGTATCACCGAGAATCCACCTAAGTTAGCTAAGGCCTATCGCAATCTTCGCGCCGAAATGGCCGGTGCCGCCACCGAATTTGCCGCCGATGTTCGAAGCGGCAATTTCCCAGGGCCAGAGCACAGTTTCAACTAACCTTACCGAGTGTCCAGATATGCGATAGATATATCGCCGCTAAAGAAATCTAAGGATTTTCGCAATTTGTGGGCCGCAGGGCTAGTCACTTACTTCGGTTCCATGATCACCTACGTTGCAGTGCCCTTTCAGATTAAAGAGTTAACCCACTCCTATGTAGCGGTGGGTCTGAGCGGCCTGGTAGAAATCCTGCCACTGATTATTTTTGGTCTCTACGGCGGAGTTTTGGCCGATGCCGTTGACCGAAAAAAGATGGTCTGGGCTACCGAGGCCGCATCGCTGATTCTTACCTCGATTCTCTTAATTAATGCCCTACTGCCCCAGCCTCACTTGGTTCTCATTTATATAGTCTCTGGATTATTTGCTGCCGTCAATGGTCTGCAACGACCAAGTGCCGATGCCGCGCTGCCACGGTTAGTCGACCACGATGATCTGCTTGCCGCCAGTGCACTCATGAGTTTGCGTTGGCAGTTAGGTGTAATCGTTGGACCCACAATTGGCGGAATAATAATTTCAACTTTTTCAATTCCAGTTGGTTATGCTGCAGATGTTTTTACTTTCGTCATCTCTCTTATTTTTCTTAGCCGAGTCAGATCTATACCTGCATCTAAAGAGGCTGAAAAGCCATCTCTGGCAGGGTTAATTGAAGGCGTGAAATATGCATGTAGTCGTCAAGATTTATTGGGTACTTACTTAATAGATTTGGCGGCAATGTTTTTTGCAATGCCAACTGCACTGATCCCATTTTGGGCCGATCAATTAGGAACTCCTTGGGCTCTCGGTTTGATGTATGCCGCGGGCACAGTTGGCTCGGTAGTGATCACTTTGACATCGGGATGGACTAAGAACTATCGCTTCCATGGCCGAGCCATTATTTGGGCAGCCATGGGGTGGGGCACGGCAATTGCTCTAGCCGGTATATGGAACTCTCTGATTCTGGTTCTGGTGTTTTTGACCCTTGCAGGGGCATCGGACATGGTGAGTGCACTCTTTAGATCAACGATTTGGAACCAGACCATCCCCGATAATTTTCGCGGACGATTGGCCGGAATCGAATTATTGTCGTACTCGATCGGACCGCTTGCCGGACAGATGCGTGCAGCTTCTATGGCCGCAGTTACTAGCCTGTCATTTTCAGTAACTTCCGGCGGAGTTATCTGCGTGATTGTCGTTGGTCTACTGGCCAGTTTTATGCCCAAATTACGGGGTTTTGACGTTACAACCAATGAATTTGCCCTTGCAAAACTTCGCGAAAATGAAAATTCATAAAAGCGATAATTGAAATTCTTTGAAATTCCCCGAATATGCATAAAAAAATCTAAAAAAGAATTTGCGACACGCACTAAATAATGTGCCTCACAATGTGGCATTTTCCCTTAAATGATGTCACGCTTATCCACGAAAAGGTTTGGGTGACGGATCCGAACCATTCCGATAGGAGAAGTACGTGGCCGCAGCAAAGAAAGCAGCACCAAAGAAGCGCAAGAAGGCAGCTGCTAAGGCAGTAGCACCAAAGCGTCGCAAGAAGGCAGCTGTAAAAGCAGCAGCTCCAAAGAAGCGCAAGAAGGCAGCAGCTAAGAAAGCTGCTCCAAAGAAGCGCAAGAAGGCAGCTGCTAAGAAAGCTGCTCCAAAGCGTCGCAAGAAGGCAGCAGCTAAGAAAGCTGCTCCAAAGAAGCGCAAGAAGGCAGCAGCTAAGAAAGCTGCTCCAAAGAAGCGCAAGAAGCCAGCTGCTAAGCCAGCTGCAAAGAAAGCTGCTCCAAAGAAGCGCAAGAAGGCAGCTAAGAAGGCAGCAGCTCCAGCAGCTGCTCCAAAGAAGCGCCGTCGCAAGAAGGCAGCAGCTAAGTAATTAGCTATTAAAAAAACCCGCCACTCTATGTGGCGGGTTTTTTTATGTAATTTTATTTATTTCTCATCTAAATCCTCTTTGCGTAACGAGCATTCAATGCGCGAAAAAATCTGCGCGAGAACTTCTTGATCACTCTTATTTAAATGATCAACAAAACGAGTACGCACACTTTCAACATGATCAGGTGCTGCGGCAACTATCGCTTTCCAACCCTTGGCTGTCATCACAGCAAAATATCCACGTTTATCCGATGGGCAGGCTTCACGCTTTACCCAACCAGCTTTCTCCATGACCTTTATACGATGTGATAATCGCGAGCGCGATAGTAGTGCGATCTCTGCTAGTTCACTCATCCGCATTTTGCGCTCTGGCGCATCACTGAGTTGGGCCAAAATCTCATAGTCGGCCATACTCAAATCATGTCCATCTAAATCGCTATCTAAGGCCTCTAACATGCGCCGACTGGCGATGATGTAACTTCGCCAGGCCGTCATTTCAGTGGAGTTAAGCCAGCGGGGTGCGGTAGCGTTTTCATCTGGCATAGGGACAGTCTACGCTAACAGTTGAACTTTCAACTATTTTTAAAAAGGGGTTTCGCGCGTGAGCATTAGTACAACTGGTTTAGATTTTGAGCACATCGATTCATCGGTCCGCTTACAGGACGACCTCTACCGACATTTCAATGGAGCCTGGCTTAAGACCGCCGAGATTCCAGCCGATAGGGCAACCGATGGCGCCTTCATCAAACTGCGCGATCTATCTGAGAAACAAGTACGTGCGATTATTGAGAGTGCAAGCGGTAGCGCTGAGGCTCAAAAGATTAGCGATGTCTATGCATCATTTATGGATGCCGATGCGATCGAGGCCAAGGGCTTTTCACCGATTCAAGCCGATTTAGATGCCTGCGATGCCATTGTTTCTTTGAGCGATTTTATTTCGACAATGTCTGCACTTGAGGCTCGGGGTCTTGGTGGAATCTTTGGTTCATTTATCTATGCCGACCAGAAAGATGTTAATACGAATATCTTGTACTTAGCTCAAGGCGCAATCTCACTGCCCAATGAGTCTTACTATCGCGAAGATCAGTACGCCGATATTCGTAGCGCTTTTCTTGCTCACGTTGAAGCGATGTTCACACTTGTCGGAATCCCTAATGGCGCAGAGCTAGCAGCCAAGATTTTGACTCTAGAAACTTCAGTTGCACGTCATCACTATGACGCAGTCAAAGATCGTGATGCAACGTTGACGTACAACAAATTAACTCGAGCTGAAGTCATCGCCCTTATGCCAGCCTTTGACTTTGACCTCTACTTACAAGCCGGAGAGATTCCATCGGTTGTTCTAGATTCAGTCATCGTTCAGCAGCCGCCATTTTTTGCCGGGCTCTCAGATATCTTGGCTCACTTTGATCGCGATTCATGGGTGGCATGGCTGAAATGGAATGTGATCACTGGTTCAGCTGCTTACTTATCTGCCGACCTGGTCAATCAAAACTTTTCCTTCTATGGCAAAACCCTTTCTGGAACCCCCGAACTTCGCGAGCGCTGGAAGCGAGCGGTCTCACTTGTTGAAGGCTCCCTTGGTGAGGCGGTCGGTAAGGTCTACGTCGAGCAGCACTTCCCGATCGCAGCCAAGGTCGCGATGGAGAAGCTTGTTGCCAACTTAATTGAGGCCTATCGAGTCAGCATCAATGAGATCGATTGGATGAGTGCAACAACTAAAGCTAAAGCCCTCGATAAGCTCGGCAAGTTTCGTCCCAAGATTGGCTACCCAGATAAGTGGCGCGATTATTCGGCGCTACAGACTGATCCGAAGGAGCTCTTTGGCAATGTCGGTCAGGTGACTAAGTTCCAACGTGATCATGAATTATCAAAGATCGGCAAGCCCGTTGATCGCGATGAATGGCACATGACGCCACAAACGGTGAACGCCTATTACAACCCAGTCATGAATGAGATTGTTTTTCCTGCCGCTATCTTGCAGTCGCCATTTTTCTCACTCACTGCCGATGACGCCGTGAACTACGGTGGAATTGGCGCAGTCATTGGACACGAGATTGGCCATGGCTTTGATGACCAAGGCTCAAAGTTTGATGGAGACGGCGCCCTCAATAACTGGTGGAGCGATGAAGACCGCGCCGCCTTTGAGATTCGCTCCAATGCGTTGATCGAGCAGTACAACACCCTGGTCCCAGAAGAGACTCCGGATATCACCGTCAATGGTGCGCTCACTGTTGGTGAAAATATCGGTGACTTGGGCGGATTAGCGATTGCTTACAAGGCCTACCAAATTTCACTGGCAGGTAAGGCTTCACCAGTTGTTGGAGATCTCACTGGAGAGCAACGTCTGTTCTTTGGATGGGCACAAATCTGGCGTACCAAAGTGCGCCCAGAAGAGATGCGCCGTCGTATTGCAATCGACCCACACTCCCCCGGTGAGTTCCGTTGCAACACCATCGTAAGTAACTTCACGCCTTTCTATGAAGCCTTTGGCGTCACTGAAAAAGATGGCTTATGGCTGGATGAGTCAGCGCGCGTACAAATTTGGTAATTCATGGGCTTTAACTTTGAGATCACATCTGCCCAAGAAAACTCTTTAGCGCGCGTTGGAACAATCACCACTCCGCATGGACAGATTCAGACTCCAGCATTTATTCCGGTAGGTACTAAAGCCACGGTTAAATCAGTGTTGCCAGAAGCGATGGCCGACCTTGGTGCGCAAGCTTTACTGGCTAATGCATATCACCTGTACTTACAGCCGGGCGCCGATATTTTGGATGAGGCTGGCGGGCTTGGCGAATTCATGAACTGGCCTGGCCCAACTTTTACCGACTCGGGTGGCTTTCAAGTTTTATCTCTCGGTGTAGGTTTTAAAAAAGTCTTAGCGATGGATGCGACGACTTTTCGCGCCGATGATGTCATTGCTGGAAACAAGGAGCGCTTAGCCCATGTAGATGATGAAGGCGTCACATTTAAATCCCACCTGGATGGGTCAATGCATCGATTTACACCAGAGATTTCAATGCAGGTACAGCACCAGATAGGGGCCGACATTATCTTTGCCTTCGATGAGTGCACGACGTTGCATAACACTCGCCCCTACCAAGAGTTAGCGATGGAGCGCACCTTGGCCTGGGCTAGCCGCTGCCTTGATGAACATAAACATCTGACCGATGAGCGATCTTCAAAGAGCTACCAAGCTTTATTTGGAGTTATCCAGGGCGCACAGTATGAAGACCTGCGCAAAAAAGCCGCGGGAGATTTAGGATCTCTAGAGTCTTCTGGTCAGTCTTTTGATGGCTTTGGAATCGGTGGCGCTTTAGATAAAGAAAAGTTGGGAGCCATAGTCTCGTGGGTCAATCAGCTTTTGCCAGAAAATAAACCAAAGCATTTATTGGGAATCGGCGCACCAGAGGATCTATTTGTTGGTGTTGAAAACGGCATCGATACATTTGACTGTGTATTAGCCTCCAGAATCGCTCGCACCAGCGCTGTGTATACGATGGAGGGGCGTTTTAACCTGTCTAACAGCCGTTTTAAGCGTGATTTCACCGCAATCGACGATGAATGTGACTGTTATACCTGCACGCACTACACACGGGCGTATATGCATCATGTATTTCGTGGCAAAGAGATGATCGCGGCAACTCTTGCAACGATTCATAACGAACGTTTTATTGTTCGCTTAGTTGATCAGATGCGACAAGCTTTAGTCGATGGAAACTTCAGCGATATGAAGGCCGACTTCCTGGGTCGCTATGCCCACCGAAGTGGCCAAGCTAGCGGCTAACTACTTCTTGGCAGCTAGTCGGGCCTCACGACGAACACGTTGTTCAGATGGATCTGGCACCGGAACGGCAGCGATCAAGCGGCGTGTGTAGTCATTTTTTGGACGTTGCAAGATTGCGTCGCGATCGCCCTCTTCGACAAGTAGACCGTCCTGCATTACTGCGATGCGGTGGGCCAAGATATCGACAACAGCTAAGTCATGGCTAATAAATAAACATGCAAACTTCATCTTCTCCTGCAGCTCCTGCAAAAGATCTAAGAAGCGGGCCTGCACCGAAACATCTAGCGCCGAGGTTGGTTCATCGGCAATTAACAAATCTGGGGTCAAGGCAAGTGCGCGCGCAATCCCTACGCGTTGGCGCTGACCACCTGAAAGCTCATGCGGATAACGGTTGCGATAACTGCGTGGAAGCTCTACTTGATCCAATAAATCTTCAATCATGCGTGCAAGCTCTGGACCCTTAGCAATTTTTGCTAAGAAAAGTGGCTCGCCAATTGACTCTCCGATTGGCAGGCGTGGATTTAATGAGCTAGCTGGATCTTGAAAAACGATTCCAGTATGGCGACGAATCGAGAAGAGATCTTTTTGTGATGCATGGCTAATATCTTTGCCAACAATCTCAATTGTTCCAGCCTTGATCGGCAATAAGCCGATTGATGCACGGCCCACGGTCGTCTTTCCAGAGCCTGATTCTCCAACCAGGCCAACGATTTCACCTGGATAGATTTCAAGATTAAAGTTTTTCACGGCAGTAAATGCTGGAATACGACCACGCTTTGGATATTCGATAGTCACATCGGTAAGTTTTAAAACAGGATCTGGTTTAGCGCTCTCTTTATAAGGAAGCGCGCGCTTAACACTTGAGCCCAGCTTTGGAACCGCTCCCAACAACTGCTGCGTGTAAGGATGTTGCGGGCGATTAAAAATCTGATCGGCGCTACCGTGTTCAACCGTGATTCCATCCTTCATTACCAAAATCTCATCGGCCATATCTGCAACAACGCCCATATCATGTGTAATCAAAAGAATGGCCGAATTGAACTTACCTTTTAGGTCGCGCATTAAATCTAGAATTTCAGCTTGAACAGTCACATCCAGCGCTGTAGTTGGCTCATCGGCGACTAGAAGACCTGGATCACACGCGAGGGCTTGAGCAATCATTGCGCGTTGGCGCTGTCCACCTGATAACTGGTGCGGATACTTGTTGATTGATTTCTCTGGATCTGGAATATCCACCATCGTAATTAACTCAAGTGCGCGGGCATGTGCCTGATGTGGGCCCATATCAAAGTGGTTGCGCAAAGTCTCCGTGATCTGAAAACCAATTGTGTAAACCGGGTTCAGCGCCGTCATTGGCTCTTGGAAAATATAGGCAACTTCTTTTCCTCGGAAATGGCGAAGTGTTACCGACTTTGCATTGAGCATCTCCTGCTCTTTGACTTTTACACTTCCGCTCATACGTGCATTAGATGCAAGTAGCGACATCAAACCAAGGGCGGTAGTTGATTTACCCGAACCTGATTCGCCAACGATGGCAGTTACTTTGCCGGGCTCAAGCGAGAGATTCATATCGATAACAGCTGGATACCACACACCATCGACCCAGAAATCAACGTTAAATCCCGCGATCTCTAAAATTGGCTTACTCATAGGTGTGCCTCCGCTTGCTTGGTATCAAGGTTTAGATCCAACTGTGACAAACTGTGGGCATGAACAATGCCGAAAAGTTCCGTCCCACTAGTGCGCTGGTTATGGGTTGGGTGTTGATCGCTTTTTTCGCAGGTTTTGTCGCTCAAAGTATTTACTACGGTGGATTGCTCGAAGCCATGATCACGATTCTCATCTGTGGAACGCTTGCTTTCGGCACATACCTTAGTTTTATTAAGCCCTACGTTGTTATCTTTGATGAAGGTATCAAGATTGTTAACCCAACCAAAGAGATCACTGCCAGTTGGGATCGTGTTGAAGAGATCGAGACCAAGTACAGCATGTCCATCATCGTTGATGGGTGCAATTTCTACGCGTGGGCCGCTCCAGCTCCTAGTCGTCGTCACGGAAAGAGTATGCATAAGAGTGACTTCACTCCCCGCGGTAGTGCGCACCCGGTTCGAATTGGTGACTCGCCGCGAAGTGATTCGGGTGCGTGTGCCTACATTGCCCGTCTTCGCCGAAAAGATTTCATCACCAGAGCTTTGCCGGCCGCCAATATCTTCCAGATCAAGAGTGGTCTGTTCGTCAAATAAATTACTCATCGGCTTGAGCCAATTTTTTGGAGATTGCCGATTCTTGACGTTCCTTTTTTGAGATTCTCCGACGCTGGCGAGGATCGAAGGCATCGCGCAGACCATCGCCGATAAAGTTAATACTCAAAGCGATGGTAATGATAAAGAAGCCTGGATACCAGAAAAGCCAAGGACGGGTTGTAAATGAATCTTGGTACTGGCTAATTAATAGACCTAGAGAAACGTCCGGTGGAACTACACCAAAGCCAAGGTATGACAGCGCAGTCTCCAGTAAAATTGCTCCCGATAGCAGCAGCGTCACTGAAACGATAATAATTCCAACTGCGTTTGGCAGAATGTGCTTGAAGATAATACGGCGGTTAGTTGCGCCAGCAACGCGTGCGGCATCGACGAACTCACGCTCGCGAAGGGTCAAGAACTCTCCACGTACTAAACGTGAAAGACCGGTCCAAGCAAATAAACCTAAGTAAAACGCTAAGAAAATCGCGCCAAGGTTGCCGTAGTGGTAACCAATAACTGATCCAATAAGAACAGCTGGGACAGTGATCATGAAGTCCACAAGGCGCATCAGGATTGAGTCAATCTTTCCGCGGTAGAAACCTGAGATCGAGCCGACGATTGTTCCAATAGTTCCACCAAGGAAACCAATAACGATCATGACAGATAATGAGCGCTGGGCACCTTTCATTACCAAAGCAAAGAAGTCATGCCCAATATCGTCTTGACCAAATGGGTGCGTACCTAGTCCAATACCTGCTCCACCTAGGAACTGCGGACGCAAAGAAACTGTTGGACAGCCAACGGTTCCCCCAGGGCAATCACCTACGCGCAACTCTGGCAGGTCTTCGGTTGTCCATTTCCACCAACCAGGAATTCTCCAGACGCCAAATAATCTAAAGTCCAGCGCGGAAAATACAAAAATCACAATTGAAATAATCGTCACTAAGGAGAAAACTGCTGCACGGTGACGGAAGAAGCGTCGACGAACGATTTGTCCCTGGCTTAAACCCTCAACTTCTCGGTTAGAGATCGCATTTTCACCGCTGAGAACTGAGGTTGATTCAGCTGACTTCTTAGATGTGCGGGCCATTTATGCACCACTTCCTACTCGAATACGTGGGTCTAAGGCCGAATACAGTAGATCGGCGACCAAGTTAGCCAAGACCGACAAGGTAGCCGTCACAAAGAAGACGCCCATCAAAAGATTTAAGTCAAAGGAGAGAATGCCGCGATAGAAAAGCGTTCCCATGCCAGACCAACCAAAGACGCGCTCGGTAATAAGTGCACCTCCAATGACTCCAGCAAAGTCAACGACCATAATCGTTGTTAGCGGAATCATTGTGTTTCTAAATGCATGGCGCATGATCACAGTTCGTTCAGTTAATCCCTTAGCCCGGGCAGTACGGATGTAATCCTGATTAAGCACTTCTAGCAGCGTTCCGCGCGAGTATCGAATATAACCTGCAAATGAGATTAACGTCAAAGCTACTGTTGGTAGGAACAAGTGAGTTACAAGATCTAAGTTAGATATCCAAAAATCAGATCTCTCCAATAAATCGCTACGCTGGCCAATAGTTGGTACTGGTCGATAATTAATCGCATCGGTCTGCATATATGGCTGCCACGTTTGCATAAACTTGTCGATGACGATAATTATCGATGAAAGAAATGCGCTTATCACTGCAGTTCGAATAATTGGTCCGCGATCGATTTTTGAAAATGAGATTCCTGCAAAAACTCCAACTGTAATCAGGATAGAGAAGATAGCAAAGACCCCAAGTGCTCCTTGATGGTTATCAAATACCCAGTTTGCTGGGTAGTACATCAGCAAAGTTGCAGCTGAAACAGTCAGGGATGCGCGTAAAGCAGCTTTATTGGAAATACCTACCGAGAGTTGAGTAACTCCATAAGCAATGCCTACTGATAAACCAAAGACCATGATTGGACCAAGACCTGGATGTAAGAACCAGTTCATAGCATCCATGATTGCAATGATTCCACCAGCAATTAAAGTGGCTGTACCAAATACTGTCCAGAAAGTTTTGCGTGATCCACCAACTACTGATGCCCAAAAAATGCCGCTCGCTAGGGCTAGAAAAAATAAGCCTTTGAGCGGAACATTAGGTTCACGTAAAAAGTTGTTAAAGGAAATCGCTAGATACTGCTTAAGAAGTACCGCTACCCAGAAAATTGGAAGTGAGAACATTAAAAATGATACAAAGGTCATCGAATAATCGAATCGGCTGTATTGGCGCAGTGCAGTAACAACTCCGATTCCAATGCCCATGACTATTGCAAGAATCGTTGAAGCTAAAACCAGGCGAAGCGTCACTGGAATAGCTTGGGCTAAATCGCCCCCTACCGTTGCACCTTCACGAGTCATACCAAAGTTTGCATGGCCAACAAATAGGCCAAGTACGCCCTTGAGCCAGAGAAAGTATCTGGCTGGCGGCGGCACATCTAGCTGAAGTTCACGGCTAAGGGCAACCATTAAAAAGTCACGGTTTGGGTCGGTACTTGTCTTTAAATCAGCTAGCGGATCCCCTGAATAGGCGGCAAGGTTGTAGAGGATAAAACTAGAACCCATCAAGATCACGCCTAATGCACCCAAACGGCGCATAATAAATGCAAACATCGTTAAATTAAGCCTCTCGAGCTATAAAAACTACGGGTGAAGATTCACAGACTATACAGGCAATGACACCCGGAAGTTGCCTTCCGGGTGTCATTTTACTACCTAGTTAGGTACTAAAGGTCAATAACCCTTAGTAGGTCCACTCCCAGAAGTTCCACACCATCTGTGGAGACAATGGGCCTGGCTTTACGTTCTTGAGATCCTTGTTAACTGCTACAACACCTGGGTGCACGAAAACACCTGTTGTGATTGCATCAGCATTTGTAAGGCGCTCAATCGCGATGTACTTCGCACCAAGGATTGCCTCTGAAAGAGGTGAATCCAATGTTGCAATGATTCCATCAACTGCTGGGTTGCTGTAACCAAGGATGTTGTTTCCACCGTTAGTATCAAAAACCTCAGCTGATTGACGCTGTGTTACAGATGATGCAACCCAAGCGAAGAAGTAAACATCGTAATCTGAGTTACCTAGCTTTGAAGGCCAGTCAGTACGAACATCTCCAACTAGATCGAATCCAATCTTTGCCATGTTTGCCTTAGCTAAAGCGAACTCTGAGGCACGACGTGGATTGTTTCCTGGAACAAGTACGCGAACCTTTAGTGGGCTCTTAAGCACATTTGGATAGTACTTCTTTACCAAGTTCAGTGCAGTTAAGTTACGTGACTCTTGCGTTCCACGTGTTATGCGTTCAGATCCGTTAGCTGCAGTGACCTTTGCATAAAGCGCTGATCCTGGTGAAACCCATGTTGAGTTGATTGGAGTCTTTACACCATTGATTGGTGCTATCAGCTTCTCCATGATCTCATCGCGTGGAATTCCAAGAAGGAATGCTTGACGAAGTGCTAGAGACTTAGCGCCATCTTTTACTGAGAATAAACCAGTGTATGGAGCCTCGTCAGGAACAGTGTCATAGTGAAGATCCCAGTGCTCGTAAGCAACGTTGTTGATACCAATGACGTTAACGTTTGCGATCTTCTTGAGAAGAGCAACGCCGTCGGCAGTTGCCTGACCTGCGTATACATCGAGCTCGCCGTTAGCAAGTGCCTGTGCAGCAGCTGTGCCATCACCGATGAACTTGAATACAACAGTATCGATTGATCCGCTCATCGCTGGACCTGAGTTGTACTTAGGGTTCTTCTTCAAAGTTACAGAAGTCTTAGCAACTGCATTATCAATAATAAATCCACCATTGCTTATGAGAAGCAGTGGGTTAGTTGTCTTATCAACAGTTGTGATTGTGAAGTCTTCTGTCCAAACTTTACCCATCTTCTTAAGCAAAGTTGAATCCTTGGCATTGAATGCAGCAACAAAGCGATCGCGAGCTGCAACGTTTTCTGCAACAGTTCCAAGAGCCTTCTTGCCTTCGGCCATCAACACAAGTGCGTGAACTGATGATGGGCCTGGACCGTAGAGATCCCAGTTAGCGATTGGCTTAGAAAAGCGAAGAGTTACAGACATCTTGTCGGCAGAGAGTGTTGGCTCACCGACGATGTTTGCTGAGTACACTCCTGAATAACCAAGACCGTTGAAGGCTGGCTTTTCAGTCTTGCTCTTTGGATCTCCAAGACCTGCAGCGATTGAGTATGCATCACTTTGTAGAACGTGTGACATCAGAAGATCTTCACCAGTAATTGGTGTTCCATCTGACCAAACACGACCTGGGTTAACCGTCCACTGTGTGCGGAAATCAGTCTTTGTGTTCTTGACGATCTTGTATGAACCGAAAACTGTGTTCTTTACAAGCTCTTTTTTGTCGTTGTAATAGTTAAAGCCCATACCTTGTAGGTATCCGACGGCTGAACATGTTGTTGAGTTCGTTGCTGAAAGGCTGCAGTTCAAACCGGTGATTGGGTTTGTTTCATGCAGGATTACAGTCGAACGAGTTGCAGCTTGGGCTGGTGTCAGTAGTGATACTGCCAAAGCCGCAGAAGCTGTAATTGCTAACGCAAATTTTACGCTGCGTTGTAACTTCATTAGTCCTCCTTGAGGGGTTATTGGGTACATGTGAAGAGTCGACTAACCCCACACCTACCCATTGGTGGTGTGAGTCTGCCGTACCTCTCCTATGTGATGCAACAGGCAAAGGGCTAGCACTTGCCCACAAATCCCCGTTTATACCCATATATAAGATGAGGAATTGGAAAAAATCACCCCTCCTGGCGAGACTTTTCGATTTTTGCTGTGGTTAATCGAGGCGCTGCCAATCCCCACAAAAAAAGGCCCAGTACGACCGAAATCAGGTAGGGGGCCCGAAGGGCGCTTTCGCGAGATACCAAGTGGGTCATGGCCGTGACCAATCCGCCTCCTACAAACATTCCGATAGGGATCGAACCCCAGGCAAAGAATCGATAGACGCTATTGACCCGCCCCAACAGCGCCGGTGGAATGATGCTTTGGCGAAGCGAGACGGTGATTGTGTTCCATAAAATCGCCACAAATGTCTCAAACGCGGTCACAACCCAGACAACCTGCCATGAAGAGGTTAGCCCAACAATTAAGTTTCCAATCGGGGCTGCGGCCATTGCCAAAGCTAACGATGGGCCACTTCCTAATCGTGCTGAAACTTTAGGTGCAAAGAATCCACCAATAGTCCCACCGATTGCTCCGGCCGTACCCAGTATGGCAAAGATAAAGACCGTCGTATGTAAAACCTCTTGAGCAAATAAAATATAAACGGCACCGACCATGGTGCCCAGACCATTCATGCAACCCAAGATAATTGCCATGGGCCGCAATAATGGCAACAAGTACACCTGATTTTTTATCTAGATTGATCTGCATGTTGGCAATATAGCGTTCAAAAGAGAAAGTGGCGGCCGCATCGCTGCGACCGCCACTTCTATTTCCCTCGAAGTAGGAATAATTAACCGATCTTTGCTACTTGAGCTAATGACTTAGCAAGAAGTGCTCCGTCAATAACGCTAAAGCCAAGGGCAGCACCAACATCACCTGAGCACTTAGAGCTCAAGACATAGGTTGCATATGCTTTAACTGCAGCTGCAGTTGTCTTTGATGGGTAAGCAGTGTCTGCAAGTAGGTAAGAGACGATACCCAGTGTGTAGGCACCTGCCTCCTGAGTGTCAAACTTGAATGTTAAGAAGCCGTTTACGTCTTGTGTGGCAGAAGCAAGGAATGCTGCAACACCAGTTGAGTTTGGCGCAACTGATGAACCAGCTGGGTTAATGACATTTGCAATCTTTAGGTTGTTTGCAGCTGCGTAGTTAACTTCAGCATAAGTAATTGAGTATGGAGTCTTGCCTGCAAGTTGTGCAACACCAGTAGATGATGCGGCGCCAACAACACGGCCTAGGTTAGCAATAGAGTTGATGTCTCCTGGGAAGCCATCCTTGAAAACTTTACCCTTAGCCTTAGTCCACACTGTTGGAGCTGACTTATTCATATAGTTTGTGAAGTTCTCAGATGTTCCAGATGAATCAGAGCGGTAGATAACCGTGATTGGCTGGTTTGGAAGTGTATAGACACTAGTTACTTTTCTAGTTGAAAGAACAATTGGATTACCCTTTGCATCTTTCTTTGGGTTTCCATTGGCATCTAGCTTGTACTTAACAACAGTCGTTGTACGGTTGTTATCAGTTGCGATGAGTGGATCATTCCAGCGGGTAATTGTTCCGCCGAAGATTCCTGCAATTGTCGCTGCTGATAGCTGTAGAGTCTTTGTAGATTTCAAGTTAGTTAGAACTGCAATTGGAGCAGCAACTAGTGGCACGTGAATAAGTGTTGAACGCTTTGTCGCTGCAGTGTAGGCACCGTCTGACATCCAGAAATCACCGATTGACTTATCGGAGTTTGCTTGGCCTGTTCCTGAAGATGATGATGCATAGACATAAGAGTTAGCTCCACCATTGCTAGCTGCAAAGCCAGCCTTACAAGCTTCGATTAGAAGAGCTGGGAATGATGCACCAGAACCCTGTAAATCAACGGCGTATGCCGGCGAGCCTGCTACTAAACCAAACGCGAGTGCAAGTGATGCAACTTTCGCGAGCTTTGAAATTCTCAATGTATTTCTCCTTTTTAGGTAAGTTCGAATTACTGGGTAAAACATATGGAGAGTAAATGAACGAAGAGCGTTCAGAATCCAAACGCTCTTCGACTTCTAAGTGAACAATAGGTAAATGACTATCCGAAGCGCCCAGTGACATAGTTTTCAGTGCGTTGATCCTGTGGGCGCGAGAAGATCTCACTCGTTGGTGCAACTTCGATCATCTGACCTGGGCCACCATCGGATAAGAAGAAGGCGGTGTAGTCGGAGACGCGCGCCGCTTGCTGCATATTGTGAGTCACGATAATGATTGTCATAGTGTCGGATAAGTGACGAATCGTCACTTCGATACGAAGCGTTGATCCAGGATCAAGGGCAGAACATGGCTCATCCATTAATAAGACTTGTGGGCGCACAGCTAATGCGCGGGCGATGCATAATCGCTGTTGCTGGCCACCTGAAAGTGATCCTCCGTGGGCTCCTAAACGATCTTTTACTTCACTCCATAAACCTGCACGCTCCAGGCTTTCTTCGAGCAGGTCGTCTTTGTTATCAACTTTTATTTGGGCAAGCTTGAGTCCAGATAAAACATTTTCGCCAATCGTCATCGATGGAAATGGGTTTGGCTTCTGAAAGACCATACCTATCTGCAGGCGGATCTTGGTGACGTCGGTACCTGGCGCATAGACATCCTTGCCGTCCAGCAAAACCTCACCAGCCATGGCAGCAGTTGGAATGAACTCGTGCATGCGATTAATAGTGCGAATAAACGTCGATTTACCGCAGCCCGATGGTCCAATCAAGGCGGTAACGGTGCCTGCCGCAAAATCTAATGAAATATTAGAGAGAGCATGGTGCTTACCAAACCAAGCGTGAACTCCACGAGTTTCAAGTCCAGTACCCAGTGCGCGCGTCCCTGGAACTTTAGTTGGCTTAGCTTGTGCAACATCGGCAAGTGAACTTGGTTTAACACTCGTGTCCATGGTTTCCTTTTCGCTCTCGTGTGAAGTTGTCATTTCGCGACCTTTCTAGAACCCAAGTAACGTGCCGATGTAAAGAGAATGAGCACGAGCCCTACTAACACTAAAAGACCTGCCCATGCGCGCGTAATCGCCTCAGGTGAACCGGCATTAAATGATTTCCAGATGTAATACGGCAACGAGCCCATTGGTCCGCTAAAAGCGTTGGGATTAACTTTGTCACCTCCACCAGTGAGTAAGAGAATTGGTGCGGTTTCACCGGCTATGCGTGCAACTCCCAAGATAATCGCAGTTACTAAACCACTTCTGGCCGCCGGCAAAACAATCATCGCAACTGTTCGCCATTGAGTTCCACCCAAAGCCGTTCCGGCTTCGCGCAATTCATTGGGGATCAAGTTAAGAACTTCTTCAGATGTTCGTGCGATCGTTGGAATCATCAAAATTGTCAACGAAAGGGAGCCCATCAAGCCCGAATAAGCCTTCGTGATTGGGTAGAGGATTGCCGAGAGAATAAATAGCCCAGCAACAATCGATGGAACCCCACTCATGGCTTGCACTAAGAAACGAATGGGGCCCGTGAAGCGTCCTTTTATTTCGGTGAGGTATAACGCAGTTAAAATTCCAATCGGAACACTGAGGAAGAGCGCTATTGCAACCATCGTCAACGTGCCGGTGATTGCATGTAGCAATCCACCATTGTTAAGTGGATCTGTTGGAGTAGCTAGGGCCATATCGTGGGTAAAAAGGTTAAAACTGATGCCTGGTAAGCCTTTTCTAAGCACAGTATCCAAGATGCTGGCTACTGGGATAACCGTAACGATCGCACCAATCGCAACTAATGAGTTTACGAACGCATCTTTTGCCGCCGCACTGCCACGTTGAGTTGCTTTGAAAACAGATGTAAGGAGTGCGTATGCAATGAAGAAGATCGTAAAGTAAGCCAGTTTTCCTTTCATGGAGGTCAGTGCAACCACCAAAAAGGAAGTTGTTATCGCCGCTAGAAAAATCCCAGTATCCAGAGCACGTTCGCGCTTTGATGCCTGCCATGGCTTAGTCGGTACTGCTGTAATCGTGGTACTCATCGTCCCGACTTTCCAGTAGTTCTCACTATTAAATTTGCAAGAGCATTAACAATCAATGTCATCGCAAATAAAACAAGTCCTGCTGCCATCAAAGCCTTAATCTCATAAGGGCTCGCATCACCAAACTTCAAAATAATTAGTGACGCGACGTTTCCACCCGCACCTAGTAGCATCTGCCAGTTGATTTGAAAGACGATATTTAAAACGGTAAATACTGCAACGGTTTCACCCATCGCACGTCCAAGGCCCAGCATTGCTCCACCAATTACACCACTTCGACCATGCGGTATTACTACCGCTTTAATCATGGCCCACCGTGTTGCACCTAGCGCATAAGCTGCTTGAATACGATCAAGTGGTGCTTGTGAAAAAATCTCGCGAGAAACTGATGTAATAATTGGAATAATCATAATTGCCAACACAACTCCAGCCACAAATGGAGAGCGGGTATAAAACGGAACCTGCATTTTAAAAAATGGCATAAAACCTAAATATTTATGCAGCAGTTTTGCCCAATATTCAACGCTGGGCATAAGTACCAAAAATCCCCAGATTCCAAAGAGGATCGATGGGAATGCAGCCATCATGTCAATAATGGTGACCATAATTTTCTTGAGCCATCCTGGCGCGTAAAAGTTAAGAAAAAGCGCGCAAAATACCGATATTGGAAGTGCGATCGCTACAGCGATAAGGGAGCAGAGAATGGTTCCAACTAGCATTGCAGCTAAGCCAAAGTGGCTCTCCAGCACATTGCCTGCATCATCAGTTGAGATTGACCAATCTGCGTGGGTGATAAAACCGATTCCCTCTTGACGCAATACCTCAAAACCGCGGTAGCCCAGAAAAAGAGCGATTAGACCTAGAAGTAATAGCGATGAAAGTCCACCAGTAGTGACTACACCACGAAAGACTTTGTCCGAAAATCGAGGCTCTGTAGTGATCTCTCTCGGTTTTGGAATTAGCAACTCTTGAACTGACATTTTATGAAGCGAACTTTCCCGTGACTAAAAAGTAAACCCGGCGCGAGATTGACACTGCATGATCTGCATAGCGTTCGTAGTAACGTCCCAAAAGAGTTAAGTCGATTGCGGTTTCAATACCGTGCTTCCAGGTTGGTTCAATGAGAATACTGATGAGTTCGCGATGCAACCCATCCATTTCATCATCATCGCGCTCGACTTCAAGTGCCATTTCGGTATTGCGCGTAGAAATTACTAATCCTGTTTTATCAGTAATCTTTATCGCTGCCTTACCCACAGCTGTAATTATTTCAACTAGCTCGGTTGGCACAGCGGAATCTGGATGACGCATGCGAGCAATCTTTGCGACATGGTGTGATAGATCTCCCATGCGCTCAAGATCTGATCCCATTCGTAGGGCAGTGACTAAAGCTCGCAAATCCGATGCAACGGGTTGCTGCCTTGCAATAATGTCAATAATTCGTGAATCGATATCGTGCTGAAAATCATCGATTTTTTCATCTGCAACGATAACTTCTTCCGCAAGTTTTAAATCACAGGTTAGAATTGCCGTCGTTGCTTTTGACATGGCTTCTGAAACCATAAAAGCCAAATCAACTAAGGATTGAGATATGCCGTCGAGCTCATCTTGGAATACGGATCTAATAAGGGCCATGGCGCAAAACCTATGTGGAGATGATGAATAGAGACCCACGCTTAGATGAACGGAAGGTAAACTGGCGTTTCAAGCCTATAGAGTTCGGATATGAAGTTCTTGCGCAGGGACTTAGAGGAGCCAAATCCTAGGGACCTGCCCGAGATGCTCCTTGAAACGCTGAGCCAATTAGACGGGGATTCAATGATTGTCGCCCCTGGCGAAGTCCCACTGTTTATTACCCCTGGTATCGAGGCTCTAGGCATTTTCAAAGATGGCAAAATTCAAAGCTCCGAGCTTCTTGCAACCGTTCGAGTAGTTCGTCGCACCAATAATCAACAAGTTGGAAAAATTGAAATCCCTCGCGGCCCAATTGGTGAAGGCAAACATGAGCTCACAGTAAAAGTCTTACCTTTAACAAAAGATGATTTGGTACTGGTACTTGTTAGTGATGAAAGTGAAGCACAACGAGTGCACGATATACGACGAGATTTTGTTGCAAATATATCGCATGAGTTGAAGACTCCTATCGGCGCACTTTCACTATTGAGTGAGGCAGTCCTAGGATCAAAAGATGATCCTGAATCCGTCGTTAAGTTTGCAACCCGTATGCAGGCTGAAGCTAAGCGACTTACTGATTTAGTGCAAGAGATTATTCATCTCTCTAGAGTTCAAGACTCTGATCCACTTCAACTTGCGCAAGAAGTCGGCGTGGAATATTTGATTCGTGAAGCTATTGATCAATGTCAGATTGCTGCTGATAATCGAAAAATTACTGTCACGTATGCCGAATCAACATCAGCAATTGTTCTAGGTGACCGTGATCAGTTAATCATGGCACTTCATAATCTGGTAGAAAATGCCATCAACTACTCCCCTGAAAATACAAAAGTTTCTATCTCAACCTCGGCAGAAAATAATGTAATTAGCATTGCAATAACCGATCAGGGAATTGGAATTTCTGATTCAGAACAAGATCGAATCTTTGAACGTTTTTACCGTGTTGACCCAGCGCGCTCTCGTCAAACTGGTGGAACTGGACTTGGTCTTTCTATCGTTAAGCATGTTGCCGCTAAACATGGTGGTGAAGTGAAAATCTGGAGCGTTGAAAACGTCGGGAGTACTTTTTCTCTTCGATTACCCATCTATCTACCACCTACGGAGAGCACAGTATGACCAAAATATTAATCGTTGAAGATGAAAGCTCTTTTTCAGAAGCCCTAGCATTTCTTTTAGGTAAAGAGGGTTTCCAAGTAAGTGTGGCCGAAGATGGACGCGCAGCCCTCAGTATGTTTAGTAAAGAGGGTGCAGACCTAATCCTGCTAGATCTTATGATCCCTGAAATCTCTGGCGTCGATGTATGTCGAACAATCAGAACAACATCTCAAGTTCCAATCATTATGTTAACGGCCAAAGATGCCGAAATCGACAAGGTCGTTGGCCTAGAACTTGGCGCAGATGACTACGTTACCAAGCCGTATTCCTCACGCGAATTAATTGCTCGTATTAAGGCCGTACTTCGTCGGGGAATATCTGATGCTGATTTAAATGGTGACCTTGAAGTTATCTCTGTTGGACCTATCCGACTAGATACTGCACGTCACCAAGCATCAATTAATGGAAATCCAATTGCGCTTCCATTAAAAGAGTTTGAGCTTCTTGAATTCCTAATGCGCAACTCTGGTCGTGTATTGGCCCGTTCACAGTTAATCGATCGCGTCTGGGGTGGCGATTATTTTGGTGATACTAAAACACTGGACGTTCATATCAAACGCTTGCGCGCAAAGATTGAAGTTGATCCAGCTAATCCAGTATTAATTCAGACTATTCGCGGCTTAGGTTACAAACTAGAGAGTTAACACTGAGAGTTGGCACTCACTACCTAGTTATGAGAGCCAATCGAGACACTTGATCTGGACATTGAAATTAAGATTTATGCATGACTTCCTTACAAGATATCCGTGCGGTAGTAACCGATCCAAAGTTTACTTACCGTCAGCGCGTCTCGGCACTTGCACAATTAGCTGAAAATCTTCTAGATCCACCGGCCGTGCGCAAGCAGTGCAGTGATGCTCTCACAAATCGAATTATCTGCGATATGTATGAGGGCCATGCTCCATATCGCCCACGTTACTTATTGCCCGATTACAAGAAAGTACTCGTTAACGGTTCCTCCTTTCTGGAAATCCCCGCGGCTAAAGATCTAGATGATGCCTTAGCTTTTCTATTAATTATGTACTCATCTACTCCATCGATAACAGGTTATCCGGTTTATTTCGGTGATCTAGATTCACTGCTACTTCCTTATATCGAAGGCGTTACCGATGAGGATCTGTATTCCAAGCTCAAGCGCTTCTGGATAAGCCTGGATCGAATGTTTCCTGATGCCTTTGCTCACACCAATTTAAGTCCAGTCTATAACCGTGTCTCAAAGATGATTTTTAAATTGGAGCGCGAATTGTTGCAAGTTGTTCCAAATATCTCACTGAAAGTAGACCCAGTATTAACGAGTGATGAATATATTTTGGATGCAGTGAAGACTGTCTTTGAATGCGGCAAGCCACACTTCATCAATGACGTCATGATGAAATCAGATCTTGGCGAAAACTATGCCGCAGTCAGTTGCTATAACTCACTTAAAATTGGTGGTGGCGCACATACCTTGGTTCGAATAAACCTTAAGGCAACGGTTGAGGCTGGTTGTGGTGGAGTCGAGAGTTTCTTTGAAGCTACGCTTCCTTATTACTTAGATTTAACCGCTGAATTGATGGAGTCACGAATTATCTATTTGGTTGAAGAGTCACACTTCTTTGAATCAAACTGGTTGGTTGCCGAAGGACTTCTTGACCTCGATAAATTCTCTGCGATGTTTGGCATCTTTGGTTTAGCTGAAGCAGTAGATATTTTGATGCAGCAAGAGGGTGTCGAGGGCACGTACGGCCATAGTATTGCCGCCGACGACCTTGGCTATCGCATTACATCTTTCATCGCCGATTGGGTATCAAAGCGCAAAATGCCTTACTGTGATGGCAATGATGGCTATGCGTTTCTGCATTCACAATCAGGTATTGATCTAGATATTGGCGTCACCGCTGGAACTCGAATCCCCATTGGTACGGAGCCTCCACTAATTGCCCATCTAAAAACTGTCGCTCGTCACCATCACTTATTCCAATCAGGTATCAGTGATGTTCTATCCTTCGATGAAACCGCTGTTAAGAATCCACAAGCAGTCGTTGACGTAATCCGAGGCGCCTTCAAGAGTGGAATGCGCGATTTCACCTTCAATTTAGATAGCAATGACTTCATTCGAATCACTGGCTATTTAGTACGCAAATCCGATTTAGCAAAGATGCCAGCTGCACGACACGGCAGTACCTTCCTTGGCGCAGGCTCAGTCGCCGACTCACATGTTGATCAGCGAAATGTGAAGCGGGTGACCAGTGCCGAAAGCTCCCCAAGCTCAAGTAGCTAGCATCATTCCTTTTTCTTGGGTCGATGGCCCAGGAAATCGCTTCGTTCTCTTTTTACAGGGATGTAACTTCAACTGTCTGGTGTGCCATAACCCTCACACAATTCCGCTTCATACTCCGCGGGCAAATGAGATGAGCGTGCAAGAAGTTCTTATTGAGATTAGAAGTGCGATGCCATATATATCTGGCATCACTGTCTCGGGTGGTGAAGCAACACTGCAACATGAATTTGTTCTAGAACTCTTTAAAGAGATTAAGAAACGCTCTGAGTTTGAACATTTAACGACCATGATTGATAGCAATGGAAATGCACCGCAAGAAGTATGGGATCTTATGGCCCCATATACCGACGGTGTAATGCTGGACCTTAAAGCCCTAGATGATGCCAGTCATATCGAGCTCACCGGAAGTTCCAATACAGTAGTTTTGGAGTCAATTAAATATTTGGATTCGATTAATAAACTATATGAAGTCCGCCTGCTCTTGGTTCCAGGCCACAACGACTCAGATGAAGTGCTAATCACGACTGCCTTATGGCTCAAAAAAGTTAACCCTAATATGAAAATTAAGATTAACGCCTTTAAAACACATGGTGTGCGAGCTAGTGCTCGCGAATGGCCTGAAGTAAGTGATAGAGATTTAGTTCGCTATCACGCCATCATTGATTAAATCGAAGCGAAAGCCTCGTCTAAAACGCTCATAGCATCAAGTAATAATTCATCAGAAATTACTAATGGAGGCAAAAAGCGGACTACGTTGGAATACGTTCCAGCAGTAAGTACGAGGACGCCCTTGCTTTGGCAGTACTTAACCACGGCATTCATGGCAGCTGTATTTGGATTCTTAGTTCCAGCTTCTACTAATTCAATAGCCTGCATTGCGCCTCGGCCGCGAACTTCACCAATAACTGGATACTTCTTGGCGAGCGCACGTAGTGAATCACCCAGAATTGTGCCGATATGTTGGGCGCGGGCAACCAAGTTTTCAGCCTCGATGGTTTCAAAAACGCCAAGAGCTGCCGCACATGCAAGTGGATTTCCTCCGAAGGTTCCCCCTAGGCCTGATGCATGAACTGAGTCCATCACATCGGCTCGGCCAGTAATGCCTGCAAGTGGCAATCCGCCTGCAATTGCCTTAGCCGTGACAACCATATCTGGCACAACATTTTCTTCTTCCATAGCAAACATGTGGCCAGTACGAGCAAAGCCAGTCTGTACTTCATCGGCGATAAAGAGGATTCCATTATCTGATGAGTATTTTGACAGTGCGGGCAGGAAACCCTTGGGCGGGACGATGAAGCCACCCTCGCCTTGAATTGGCTCGATTAAAATCGCGGCAACGTTATGCGCACCAATCTCTTTTTCAATTTTATGCGTCACCATCTCAATTGCATCTTCAGTAATCGTCGCCTGATTGCCAACCCAGTGGAATGAGTACGGCATAGGCACTCGATATACCTCGGGGGCAAACGGACCAAAGCCCTCTTTGTACGGCATGTTCTTGGCAGTCAGGGCCATGGTTAAATTAGTGCGGCCGTGATAACTGTGTTCGAAAACAACAATCGCTGGACGCTTCGTGAAGTGACGCGCAATCTTGACTGCATTCTCAACAGCTTCGGCACCTGAGTTAACTAGCAACGACTTCTTCTTATGGGTTCCCGGAGTGAGTTCATTTAATTTTTCGCATACTTCGATGTAATTCATATACGGTGCAACTGTGAAGCATGTGTGAGTAAATGCCTGCACTTGCTCAATGACTCGATCTACAACGCGGCTGGCGGAGTTACCAACGCTGACCACACCGATACCTGAACCCATATCGATAATCTGATTACCATCGATGTCCAGCAAGATCGCATCACTGGCACGTTCAATAATTACTGGAATCGCAATTCCCAATCCCCCTGATGTCGCCTCACTGCGACGCTTGAGCGCCTCTAATGATTTTGGTCCTGGAATAGCAGTGACCAGACGGCGTTCTTGGGTCAGATTAGTCAGTGTGTTCATGGTTAAAGTCTAAGCCCATATTTCCCAAGCAAAGCCCTAAAAGTTAGGCTAAGACCATGAGTTCACTGAGAGTTTCGGCACCGTTATTAGATGCCTACCTTTCTTACTTTGAGAGCAAGCGAACTCCTTTCACGATCCCTGGGCATAAGCAACGGGCATCACGCTTAGATGCTGGGCTTGGACAGGTTGTAGATAGCGACACCCCTCTCTACGGCGGCTTAGATGAAATTAAATTAACGCACCAGGTTTTACGAAAAGCTGAAAGCTTGGCGGCCACATTATGGAACGCTGACTACGCCAGGTTTTCAACTGGTGGATCTACACATGCCAACCAAGCGATCATCTTGGCTCTTGGTAAACCTGGCGACAAAGTTGCACTCTCACGAACTGCCCATCGCTCAGTCTTAAGTGCATTGGTGCTTGCTGGCCTTGAACCAATCTGGCTATCACCCGATATTGATGCGGCAACTGGAGTCCCAATTGGAATCTCTGTGCAAGAGTTTGAAAAAATTTTACATCAAAATCCAATTGCGCTGTTGCTCACCGAGCCCGGTTACCTTGGAACGCTCTCGGATTTATCTGCACTCATCACATCTGCGCATTCACTTTCAATTCCCGTCATCGTCGATGCTGCCTGGGGTGGACACTTTGGTTTTTCTCAATCAGTGCCCGCGCACTGTCTTGCCTTAGGAGCCGATGCATTAATTACAAGTACGCATAAAGCGCTTCCTGGATACAGCGCTTCGGCAATCTTGCTAGCACAAGGAAAATATTTAAATCTAGATCGCATCGAGCAAAGTTTTGAGACTACTCACACAACGTCTCCGGCGGGTGCCCCGCTTGCCTCAATCGATGGCTGTCGTGCGCTTTTACAAACTCGCGGAGAAGAGTTAATTCAAGAATTAGTCACTAATGTCGAGAAATTTAAGAGCGATGTCCAATCTAATTTTGAAATCCCAATCTTCTTAAACACATCGGATTTTCCATTAGGCCGTTTTGATCCAACAAAGATTGTTCTACGCGCCAATCAATTGGGTGCATCTGGCGTGGAAATTGAAAAAACTTTACAGCTCAGTAATATCCGCGTAGAGATGGCCGATAGCGACACGGTAGTCTTCTTAGCAACCTTGGCCGATTCCACCCCCGAGTTTGATGAGCTTGCCGATACATTAACTCCTATTCTCAAAGCTCTTGCCACATCGCCTCGAGCTAGCGCGACATCACTAAGTTGGTCCGTATTGCCCCAAGTGGGAGTTTCAATGCGCCAGGCTTACTTTGCCGATACTGAAATGGTTGTGGCCGCCGATGCAACCGGCCGCATTTCAGCCGACTTAATTGCCCCATATCCACCAGGGGTCGCTGTTGTAGCACCGGGAGAAGTATTGACCTCAACTATTATCGAAGGCTTAGCTACAACAAAGGCGGCCGGAATACGCATTGCCTATGCCACCGATCCCACACTATCTACATATCGAGTAGTTAAAAGTTAAAGATGTTCGAGTTTCATAACCTCGCAATTGCACTATTTCTTTTTCTTGGAGCGATTCTTTATACCTCTGTCGGGCACGCCGGAGCATCTGCCTATATTGCAGTAATGACTCTCTTTGATCTACCCGCCGTAGTGATAAAGCCAACGGCGCTCACGCTCAATATTTTCGTCTCTTTCTTTGCTAGCTGGCGCTACATAAAGCGAGGGCTCTTTAATAAGAGACTCTTGATCTACCTGAGTATCGGCGCGATACCTGCAGCGTTTATTGGAGGCCGCATTGACTTGGCCGACACAATCTATAAACCCATTATTGGTGTGTTGTTACTTTTTTCAGGCCTGCGCTTTGTTGTGCAATCTCAGCAAGCAGATAAAACTAAGCGAGAAGTAATTCCTGTCTTGGCGATCTTTATCGGCGTTTGTGTTGGCTTATTATCTGGAGTCACAGGTACCGGAGGCGGCATTTTCTTGTCCCCCCTCATTATTTGGCTGGGGTGGACAACCGTGAAATCGGCAAGTGGAACAGTGGCCGCCTTTATCTTTCTCAATTCGCTCTCGGGCTTGTTGGGCAACTTCGCTTCTACTTCTTCACTTCCCCCAACGTTGCCGTTATTTTTAGTGGCAGTTGTACTCGGCGCCGCTATCGGGACACAATATGGAACTACTCGTTTTTCACATAGTGGAATCAAACGGGCTCTAGGTTGTGTACTAATCATCGCAGGAATAAAGTTTTTGTTAGTACTAGCATAGGCACATGGCAGATAAAGATATGTGGTCAAAAAAAGCGGCCGCTTTTACATCCGATGCAAAGATTTTTATCGATGGAAAATACTGCGATGCTGCATCTGGTAAAACTTTTGACAATATTGCTCCAGGGCAAAATCGCACTATTGGTAAGAACGCGTCAGGAGATACTGAAGATATAAATCGAGCGGTGGCTTCGGCTAAGCGAGTATTTGACGCTGGAACCTGGCGAGATATGAATCCACGGGATAAGAAAATAATTATGTTGCGCTGGGCGCAGTTATTGGGTGAAAACCGTGAAGAGTTAGCTTTTCTTGAAGCTATCGACACCGGTCGTCCTATTAGTGATGCGTTATCCGTTGATGCGCCTAATTCAACGCGTGTAATTCAGTGGTATGCCGAGACTATTGATAAGACCTATGACGAAATAGCGCCTGCTCCACGCAACGCGCTTGCCATGATTACTCGTGAGCCGTTAGGAGTTATTGGCGCAGTAGTTCCGTGGAATTACCCGATGATGATCACTAGTTGGAAGTTGGGCCCGGCAATTGCCATGGGAAATAGCATCATCGTTAAACCTGCTGAAAACTCTTCACTGAGTGCACTGAAGATGGCAGAGCTGGCAACTGCCGCCGGATTACCTGATGGCGTCTTTAACGTTGTTCCAGGTTTGGGCGCAGAAGCCGGTCAAGCTCTTGCTCGACACATGGATGTTGCCAAGATCGCATTTACTGGCAGCGGACCAACTGGGCGCAAGATGATGCAGTACGCCGCCGAATCAAATATGAAAGCAGTATCTCTTGAGCTCGGTGGCAAAAGTCCACAAGTTATTCTGAAGGACTGCGTTGATCTACAGGCTGCAGCTTCGACTATTGGGTGGGCGATTTATTACAACGCCGGACAAACGTGTAACGCTGGTTCACGAATCATTATTGAAAAAGAGATTAAAGAAGAGCTCTTTCAACACCTGCACACCTTCTTAGAAAGCTTTGTTGTTGGGGATCAATGTGATCCAGCTACTCAGATGGCAGGCTTAGTCTCGGAGATTCAACGTGACCGCGTAAATTCATACTTAGATCTCATTGGCCAAGAGGGTGAAAAACTCATTTTTGGTGGAGAAAAAACTAGTGGTAATGATTTATTAATCAAACCAACGTTAGTTGATAACGTAAAACCAGATTCGCGTTTAGCTCAAGAAGAGATCTTCGGCCCCGTGCTTGTAGCAATAGATGCCAACAATGAAGACCATGCGCTGCAGCTAGCTAATAGAACTGAATACGGTTTAGCCGCATCAGTCTGGACAAGTGATATCGCCAAAGCCCATAAGTTTGCGCGCAATCTTCGTGCCGGAACCGTCTGGGTAAATACCTTTGACATGCTAGATGTCATCACGCCCTTCGGTGGCTTTGGTGCATCTGGTGGAGGCCGCGATAAATCTTTACATGCCCTAGATTCTTACAGCGCTTTAAAAACTACGTGGGTCGATCTTAATTAACCATCACTACTAAGCAAGAGGAGTACGCGAGAGTGAAAATGAAAGCGGCAGTTCTAGATGGCGTCGGTTCAAAGTTCGATGTTCGTGAAGTTGATTTAGATAAACCTAAAGCTAGTGAGTTGCTCGTTAAAGTTGCTGCCAGTGGATTGTGTGCCAGCGATTTAAATGCCGTCGATGGCAAAAGAAAGTTAGTTCCATTTCCGGCAGTCATCGGACATGAGGCAGCAGGTGTCGTTGTCGAGGTCGGCGTTGACACATCTGGTTTCAATGTTGGTGATCACGTGATCATGTCGATTGTTCCTAACTGTGGAACCTGTGACTACTGCCAATCTGGTCGCCCTAACTACTGCTCTACCGCTGGAAACGCTATGTCAGTGGGCGGATTATTTGATGGCACCAGCCGTTTGAGCCAGAACGGTGAAAAATTAAATCACTTCTTAACCGTTGCATCTTTTGCCGAGTACGTTGTTGTGCCAGCTTCAGGTGCCGTAGTAATTCCTAAAGAGATGCCACTGGATCGTGCAGCGCTCATTAGTTGCGCAGTTCTCACTGGCTATGGCGCAGTAATGAACACCGCCAAAGTTAAGGCAGAATCTCGAGTCGCCGTTTTTGGTTGCGGTGGAGTTGGTTTAAATATTGTGCAAGGCGCACGAATGGCTGGGGCGACAACGATCATTGCCGTTGATGTGACAGATGAAAAATTAGAGCTCGCACGCACAGTGGGAGCAACGCATACGATCAACGCTCTAACAAGTGATCCCGTGGCCGAAGTTAAGAAAATCTGCGGTGGCGTGGACTACGCCTTTGAAGCGTTGGGGCGCGAATCCACAATCCAGCAAGCCTGGGGCACAGTCGATGTCGATGGAGGGTTGATTTTGGTGGGGCTGCTCAAAAATGGCGCCACGCTCACGCTCGATGCTGGCCCTTTTGTGAACGAGCAGTACATCAAGGGCTGTTATTTTGGCTCGGCAAACCTGAAAAAAGATGTGCCAGAGTTAGTTGAAAGTTATCTAAATGGACACCTATTTCTGGACGAACTTATCTCAGAACGGATAGGTTTAGAAGGTCTTAATCTAGCTTTTGATCGTTTGAGAGTTGGAGAGGGAGCGCGAAACGTCTTGGTCTTTGACTAAAGGTGGATCCGCGTAAGTAAAAATTCTATTTACTTGCAGTCAACACGTGTACTGCAAGATAAATGGATGTATGAAAATTACATACCACTTACCACTTAACACATTAGGGGGAAATCAGTGAAGTTTTCAAAACTCACTACTGGATCCGTTGTTGCAGCTGTTGCTGTAGCACTCGTGATACCAGCAGTTGGAATTACACCAGCTTCTGCAAAGGTTAACTACGCAACGATTACTTCTGCCTCACAAGGCGGAGGAATGACTGCACTAGCTGCCGCTTGCAAGAAGGAAGGACAACTCAACGTGATCGCGCTGCCTCATTACTGGGCAAACTACGGTGACATGATTACAGGATTTGCTAAGACATACGGCGTCAAGATCGATGAAGCTAACCCAGAAGGATCTTCTCAGGAAGAGATTGATGCCGCAGTAACAAATAAGGGCACAACTCGCTCACCTGACGTCTTTGATATTGGTCTAGCCGTTGCCGTTAAGTACTTAGGCACAAAGACATTTGCACCATACAAGGTCAAGACATGGAACTACTTGCAGTTTGCTTCAACTGTAGATCCAACAGCTGAAGTAACTCCTAACTACACAGGAACCATGACAATTGGTTACAGCGGAGCACTTGGCACAATCACTAAGCTCGATGATCTATTGGATCCAAAGTTTAAGGGCAAGATTGCTCTAAACGGTGACCCACTAGGTTCATCTGCTGCTATGAACGGTATCTTCATGATTAATAAGGCACTTGGTGGAACTTTTGATGATGTCACTAAAGGCGTTGCTTTCTTCGCTAAGTTGAAGGCTGCCGGTAACTTCATCAACGTAAACCCAACTGAGGCCACAATCGCATCTGGACAGACTCCAGTTGTTATTGATAATGGCTACATCCAAGCGGGCGTCGTAAAGCAGATGGCAGCGGCTGGCAAGGTATGGAAGATGTATACCCCTGCTGCAGTTGGTTCTACTTACAACATGGCAATTTCAGCATGGGCACCACATCCAGCATGTGCTCGTCTCTGGATGGAGTACACACTTGGTGAAATAGGTGCAACAGTATTCGCAACTGGCGGAGCAACACCAACGCTGTGGGTATGGCTAATAAAGACTGGCCGTGCATCTGCAGCAGGTATTGCATCAATCGGTAACAGCAAAGTAGTTGCTGAAAAAGCAACTTCTGATCAGACAGCAAAGGCTCGCGTGTATCTTAAGACTGCGTGGCCAGCAGCTGTAGGAACAAGCTAAAAACTAAGATCAATTAATTGACTCAACTTCAATACAGGGGAACCGGTTCTGCCAATGGCAGGACCGGTTCTCGGTATTGGCGCAGTAAAACTGCATATCTTGGAGTGCTACCCTTTTTACTTTTTAGTGGACTCTTTCTTTTATATCCGACCTGGAACGTTGTCTCTGGCGCAGTAAAAGATAACAACAGTAAGTTCAGTACCACCGTTTTGAAAGAGGTTTTCAACTCCCCTGTTGCTCGACATGCATTTGCTAACTCCCTTGAACTATCGGCAAAGACTGCAATCGTTGGTGCTTTGCTAGGTGGATTATTTGCTTGGGCGATAGCTACCGGAAAACAAGGTGGAGTTTTTTATAAAGTCTCTGTCGCGCTCAGCAGTGTGTTAGCTCAGTTCGGCGGAGTAATGTTGACCTTTGCTTTCTTGGCGACTTTTGGCTTTAACGGTCTTGTGTCGAGTCTGGCAGTAAAGTTCTTACCTAATACTTTTTTAGCCGATTCAACGTGGCTCTACGGCATGACGGGCTTGAGTATCCTCTATACATTTTTCCAAATTCCACTCATGGTTCTAGTCTTCTTGCCAACGTTAGAGAATTTAAAACCTCAGTGGCGCGAGGCATCTGATGCTTTAGGTGGCAAAGCCTACGAATACTGGTTACGCATTGGAATACCAATTTTGACGCCATCATTTGCTGGTGCCGCGCTCCTACTTTTTGTGAACTCATTTTCAGCGTATGCAACAGCAAATACGTTGATCAATCTTTCAGACTTCTTAACTCCGCTTGAGATCGCTACCGCCCTAACAAGTGAGACCGGTGGATCAAACCCCGCCGAAGCAAAATCTCTATCACTATTCATGGTCATCGTTGTCATTATCGTGATGAGTCTTTACGCACTGCTTCGTCGAAAAGTCAGTAAGTGGGAGCAAAAGCGATGAAGCAATCAATGGGTGTGCGCTTATGGCGCTGGACAATTATTTCATTCGTTGCGCTATACCTTTTAGTGCCGTTGTATGCGATGTTTGATTTTTCTACTAAGCCTTTTGGTTTTGCCGATAAAGGTCGTACTTTCCGTGCCTGGACAATGATTGCATCACAACCAGATCTTTTGGCTGCAATTTCACGCTCTTTAATTACAGCAGCAATAGTCATGGCACTGATTTTATTTATGATTGTTCCCACAGCAATCTGGGTTCACTTAAAGCTTCCGGTTCTACGCCGACCATTTGAACTCTTGTGCTTACTACCACTTGCCATCCCCGCTATTGTTATTGTGGTAGGAATCGCTCCACTGTACCGATGGATCTCAATCAACATCAACGAGTCACCGATTACTTTAGCTGGCGTTTACTCCATGCTGATTCTGCCCTACACGTATCGCTCATTGTCAGCCGCCCTTGATGCCGTTGATATTCATACGTTAGCTGAAGCCGCCACTACTTTGGGCGCATCGATTTCACGGGTAATTTTTGGAATCATCATGCCAACTATTAAAACTGGAATCGTTAATGGTTCATTTATCGCGATCGCCTTAGTGCTTGGCGAATACACAATTTCAAATATTCTTAACTTCAAGACGTTCCAAGTAGTCATTGCTCAAATTGGCCGACAAAATGGCAACGTGGCGGTTGCAGTTTCACTTGCCTCTTTGCTCTTTGTTATCTTCTTGTTGCTCATCATCCCTACCAAAAAACGTCAAGGCGCCGTCCTTGATGTTGACATCGCCTAAGAGATAAGGACCCATACGTTGAGCTCATCAGCATATGTACAGTTAGTAGATCTTGTTAAGCACTTTGGCAAGGTCAAAGCTCTCGACGGCTTAACTATCGATATCGCCGAAGGCGAACTCGTGGCTCTGCTTGGTCCTTCTGGCTGCGGAAAGACAACTGCCCTTCGTGCACTAGCTGGACTTCAAGGGTTAGATCGCGGTCAGATGATTGTGGATGGTAAGGATGTCACTTTCCAAAGCGCTAACAAGCGTGGAATGGGTATGGTTTTTCAGGCTTACTCCTTATTTCCTCATATGACTGCGCGTGAAAATGTTGAATACGGCTTGAAACTTCGGGCAAATAAAATAACTACCGACAAGCGCAAAGCGCGCTCAGGTGAGTTATTAGATTTAGTTGGCCTATCTACCCACGTCAACCACTATCCATACCAATTATCGGGTGGACAACAACAGCGCATTGCACTTGCTCGCGCCTTAGCAATATCTCCAAAAGTTTTACTTCTAGATGAACCGCTCTCGGCCCTGGATGCCAAAGTTCGCACGCAGCTGCGCGAAGAAATTCGTCGCATTCAAGTGGAGCTGGGCACCACGACTCTATTTGTAACTCACGATCAAGAAGAAGCGCTTAGCATCGCCGATCGAGTTGGTGTCATGCGCAATGGTGTTCTTGAACAAATTGCAGCACCGGCTGAACTCTATGATCGTCCAAATACTGCCTTTGTCGCTGAATTCGTTGGTTTAACTAATCCGATTGCTGGAAAAGTAAGTAGTGGGACAATTGAAATTCTTGGTGGGGTTGTAAAAACTCTACCCGGCTCCATTACATCTGGTAATGGAATTGCTCTAGTACGACCTGAAAGCCTTGATGTTGTTGCAAGCAAATCGGGAAATGCAACCGTCTTCTCGGCTAGTTTCTTGGGTGCTACATGTCGTTTAAGTATTTCGCTCAATGACGGAACCCGCGTTACCGCCCAGTTGCCAAGTCCTGACGCCGCTGGACTTGGTGCAGGTGCACCAGTGAAAGTTTCACTTCTAGATATGCCAGTGTTTGTAAAGGCTGCTGGATAATGTTCGGAAAAATCTCGTCGCTCGAGACTTTTACCGATGAGTTTGTTTGCTTTGTAAAGGTTACTACAACCGATGGACACATTGGCTGGGGTCAAACTTCAAACTACAACGCTGACATAACTGCCAAAGTCTTTCATCGCCAAATTGCGCCATGGGCGATCGGTAAAGATGCCTCGGATATCGGTGCCTTAATTACGCTTATCGAAGCCAAAGAGCATAAATTTCCAGGTAGCTATCGGTGCCGTGCAAATGCCGGGCTAGATACGGCGCTGTGGGATCTGCGTGGCCGCGCCGAAGGTAAGCCAGTTGTCGAGCTGCTTGGGGGCGTTCCAAAGAAACTTCGCACGTATGCATCGTCTATGAAGCGCGACATCACACCACAAGAGGAGGCCGAACGCTTCGTAAAGTTACGTGACACGTATGGCTTTGATGCATTTAAATGGCGCGTAGCTGCAGAGTGCGGAAATGATATCGATGAATGGCCAGGACGCACAGAAGAAGTTGTCCCAGTAGTTTCTCGCGCACTAGGCGATGGAATTTCAAAATTGGTCGACGGCAATAGTGGTTTTTCACCTAAACGTGCAATTGAAGTTGGTGTACTCCTTGAGGCCGAAGGTATTACGCACTTTGAAGAACCATGTAAGTACTGGGAGCTTGAAGAGACCAAAGAGGTTACCGACGCACTGGCCATTGATGTAACAGGCGGCGAACAAGATTGGGATTTAGTTACCTGGCAACGCATGATCGATATGCGAGCTGTAGACATTTTACAACCAGACATTATGTATATGGGTGGAATTTGGCGCACGTTAAAAGTTGTAGAGATGGCCAAGAAAGCTAATATGTCAATTACTCCGCATAGCGCCAATCTTTCACTTGTGACAATTTGCACTATGCATCTTTTAGGTGCAATAGATAATCCAGGAAAATACTTAGAGTTTTCAATTGAAGGCTTTGATTATTATCCATGGCAAAAAGATCTATTTCTTGGTGATCCATTTGCTATTGAAAGTGGCAAAATTCAAATTCCATCAGGGCCTGGATGGGGTGTAGAAATAAATCCAAAGTGGCTAAGTAATGCAACTCACCAAGTGACATCACTCTAAAGCCACGCCATACCCCTTTTAAATTAGCGTTTTCGAAGTTTTTCACATAGATTCATGACATGACAACGGAGTCAGCTTTCGAAACTGCGCGCGCGCAATTACGCACGGCAGTAGATCAATTAGGCCTTTCAGAAAATGATTGGCAAACACTGTCCACACCTCGGCGAATCTTAGAAGTCGCCGTACCTTTGCGTCGTGATAACGACAAAGTAGAAATGTATAAGGGATATCGAGTCCAATACTCAACAACGCGTGGTCCATCCAAGGGTGGAGTTCGCTTTCATCCACAAATTGACCTTGAAGAGACAATCGCACTAGCGATGTTGATGACATGGAAATGCGCATTGACTAACCTGCCCTTTGGTGGGGCTAAAGGCGGTATTGCAGTAGATGCCGCCACGTTATCTGACCGTGAAAATGAGCGCTTAACGCGGCGATATACATCGGAGATTTTGCCCATCATCGGACCCGAGCGCGATATTCCAGCACCTGATGTTGGAACTGACGAGCGCAATATGGCGTGGATGATGGATACGTACTCAGTCAACGCCGGTTTTTCAGTACCTGGAGTTGTGACTGGAAAGCCGATCGTGCTTGGTGGTTCATTAGGACGCAACTCAGCTACCGGAGATGGTGTTGCAATTTCAACGTTGCAAGGGTTGAGAGTTCGCGGAATTAATCCAATCGGTGCAACTGTTGCAATTCAGGGTTTTGGAAAAGTTGGTTACTGGGCTGCCATCGCACTTGAAGGCATGGGTCTAAAGATTGTTGCAGTCAGCGATGTCAATGGAGCGGTCACAGGCTTTAAGAGTGTGAGTGATTTATGGGAGCACTTCTTGGTTCATAAGAATTTAGATGCACCGGGTACCGATCGTCTTACAAATGAGGAGTTACTGCATTTAGATGTCGATGTGCTGATTCCCGCAGCGTTATCGGATGCAATTACCGGCCACAGTGCATTAGGCATTAAAGCCAAAGTTGTCGTTGAAGGTGCAAATGCTCCAACATCACCTGAAGGAGATGCGATATTAAATGAGAAGGGCATCTTGGTTGTGCCCGATATTTTGGCTAACTCGGGCGGTGTAATTGTCTCGTACTTCGAATGGGTGCAAGATAAACAAAACTATGCATGGGATGCTAGTGAGGTAAAAACTAACCTCAATCGCATTATGTTAAAGGCCTTTAATGAGGTTGAAGGGATGGCTACAACTCGTAAAGTCACATGGCGTGAAGCTGCGCATATGTTAGGTGTTGCTCGTGTTGCTGAGGCACATAAGTTACGTGGTCTGTATCCATAAAACATTAAAAATAAAAGAGGGCGTGAGATTCTCACGCCCTCTTTTATTTGAATTCCTAGATTATGAAGCAACTGCCTTCTTGAGCTTTGTTCCAGCACTTACCTTGACGCCAGTGCGTGCAGGAATCTGCAGAACTGCGCCAGTTTGTGGGTTACGTCCTGAACGAGCTGCGCGAGCAACTGCCTCGATTGAAATGAAGCCTGGAAGAACTAGCTTCTCCTTGCTCTGAAGCATTGAAATAGCTAGACCTTCAAGTGCCTCTAGCACTGATGAGACAGCACTCTCTGACTGCTTTGAATCTGCGGCTAGCTTTGCAACGATCTCTTTTTTATTCATAAAGGTCTCTCCAGTACTGGGTTGAAGTTAATACAGCAATCTTGCCAGCAAAGGGGTTGCAAGCAGGCATAACCACGCATTAACGGGCAGAAATTCATGAGATTTCTCGCTTTTTTCTCTCATTTCGCCCCTTTTTTCATCTGGGATGGCACCTCAAACAACTCCCCTGTGGCACCTACCGAGGGCGTGCTTTAAAGTGTCGGCGTGAATAAAACTATTGATGCAGATTTTCTTAACCTTCCATTAACCGCAGTCTCAGATGCGGCCATTGCAGCCGCAACGAGCGCTGGAGCATCGCATGTGGATGTTCGAATCGAGCGCACTCGCACAGGCTTACTAGCCCTACGTGATGCAAAGCCAGAGACGCAGAGCGATGAAACACTCGCTGGCGTCGGCGTACGCGTCATTGTTAACGGTGCTTGGGGCTTTGCATCTAGTCCAGAGATTTCAGTAAAAGCCGCGCAACAACTGGCACGCACTGCAGTAGCCATGGCCATAACTTCTAAACCGCTTTCTACGCAAGAGATCACCCTTGTCACTGAGCCTGTCTATGCACAAAAGACATGGGTCTCTGATTATGAAATCGATCCATTCTCAATATCTGATTCAGATAAGAAAGATCGCTTAGCTCAGTTAAGTAATTCACTTTTAAAGAGCAACAATGTTAATCACACGTCAGCCCACGCCATGTACGTAAAAGAACAAAAGCATTACGCAGATTCATATGGCACCAGTACGACCCAGCAACGTGTTCGCATGCAGACGCAAATTGAGGCGATTTCAATCGGCGCAGGTGGCTTTGAGTCCATGCGCACACTTGCCGCCCCTTCAGGTTTTGGCTGGGAATGGATGGGAAATAAGCATTGGAATTGGGATGCTGAGATTGAAGAACTACCAACATTGTTGGCTGAAAAAGTAGCCTCCCCCTCAGTTGTACCTGGTCGATACGATGTTTTAGTTCACCCATCTAACTTGTGGCTGACAATTCATGAATCTATTGGCCATGCAACCGAACTTGATCGCGCAATTGGTTATGAAGCCAACTACGCCGGTACATCATTTGCCACCCCCGATAAGTTAAACACCTTAAAATATGGATCACCACTTATGAATGTGACAGGTGATCGCAATACTCCTCATGGTTTAAGCACGGTTGGATTTGATGATGAAGGCGTCGCAGCCCAACAGTGGGACATTATTAAAGATGGAATCTTGGTCGGTTATCAATTGGACCGTCGAATCGCAGCAGCGGTTAATCGCGATCGAAGTAATGGCTGCGCCTATTCAGACTCCCCCGCACATGTACCTATTCAAAGAATGCCAAATGTTTCACTTCAGCCAAATCCGACGGGGCCGACTTACGATGAGATGGTTTCATCGATGGAGGATGGAATTATCATCAAGGGAGATAAGTCTTGGTCTATCGACATGCAGCGCTATAACTTCCAATTTACCGGACAACAGTTCCATCGCGTTAAGGATGGGAAAATCGTTGGTCAGTTAAAAGATGTTGCATACCAAGCTACAACCACAGATTTCTGGGGCTCTATGAAGGTCGTTGGAGGTCCATCCACGTATGTTTTAGGTGGAGCTTTTAACTGCGGCAAGGCCCAACCTGGTCAGGTTGCAGCCGTTAGTCATGGATGCCCGGCAGCGATATTCGACAAAGTTAATATTCTCAACACTGTTGCGGAGGCCGGAAAATGATTTCTGCTCAAGATCTAATTGAAAAGATCACATCAGAAGCTACATGTGATGACTGCATAGTTGTTGTTAAAGATAAGACTCAGGCAAATCTTCGCTGGGCCGCAAGTACATTAACAACTAACGGTGTTATTACCGAGCGCAGCGTGACCGTCATAGCTTTCGTTGCGTTTGAGGGTGGAATGGCATCTGGTGGTGTTACACGTACCGATGTCAATGAAGCCGACATTCCAGTGCTGCTAGAACAAGCCATTGTGGCGGCAAAAGCCGCAGGTAAGGCGCAGGATTTTGCGCCATTGGCTAAGGACATTTCGATTGGCAACTGGGCTGCAGAGCACGTTCCTACTGGACCAGAAATCTTTAAGAGCTTTGCTCCAGCCCTTGGTGACATGTTTGCACAATCAGTCAGGGATAAAATTGAACTCTTTGGTTACGCCGAACACACACATGAAACAACGTGGATTGGCTCAAAGGGTGGAATGCGTCTGCGAAAAGACTCACCTGTAGGCCGCGTAGAGATGACCGGTAAGTCCCACGAGCGTTCCCGCTCTACCTGGTCTGGTATCGAAACTCGAGATTTTAGTAACGTCTTGGTTCCACGTATCGATGCCGATATTCGCCAGCGCCTTAACTGGCAGGCAACTAAAGTAGATCTGCCTGCAGGTCGCTATGACACAATTTTGCCCTCGGGCTCTGTGGCCGACCTCTTCACTTACATGATGTGGGTCTCTGGAGCACGAGATGCCTTTGAAGGCCAGAGCGTTTTTTCTAAGAAAGGTGGCGGAACTCGCGTCGGAGAAAAACTATCCAACGTTGGTTTCCAGTTCTTTAGCGACCCTGACTATAAACAATTGCCTACGGCTAACTTTGTAGGTACGGCAGTTAGCTCACCATTCTCTTCAGTATTTGATAACGGCCAACCTATTAAACATGTGGACTGGATGAAAGATGGAGTACTGCAATCCTTGATTCAAACTCGTGCAACGGCTGCATTAACTTCTCTTGATTTCACGCCTCTTGGTGAGAATGCAATCATGAGCGTTGATGGCGGAGCAGGAACTTTGTCTGATTTGATCTCAAAGGTTGATGATGGTCTTCTTCTGACTACCTTCTGGTACATCAGAATGGTGGATCCAAACTCACTACTTCTTACTGGCCTAACTCGTGATGGCGTCTATCATGTCAAAGGCGGAGAAGTTGTTGGTACAACAAATAACTTCCGTTGGAATGACTCTCCAGTCTCTGCGCTCAACCGCATTGCACATGCTGGTGCCACCGAATGGACTCAACCACGTGAATGGGCTGGGGATGTGTTCAATATGGCCGTTCCTCCGCTTGTTATTAAGGATTTCAACATGTCAACGGTTAGCCCGGGTAATTAACTCAATTAGTATTGGCTAATGCTCGAGAAACTAACACGCTCGGCACTGCGACATCGTTTTGCGATTCTCACTATCTGGTTACTTGTAATCATCCTAGGAGTCTTTGCTGGCGGCAAGCTCAATGACCAATTAACTACCTCACTGACAGTTCCTGGAAGTGAGTCGGCCAGAGCATCACAGATTCTTAGTGATCAATTTGATGAAAATATTGAGGGCTCATTTACCGTTATCTATAAGTTTAAAAACGCTACACCTGATGAATTAGTTCAACTCAATCAAAGCGTTGCCACTGCCGCACAAACAATTCCTACAGCGAATGTTGTTGCCCACCGAGCCTTAGGCGGAGTTCTCTACGTCAATATCTCTACTTCCTACGACTTATTAAAGGCAGCCACCTATACCGACACGTTGCGTGCGGCACTTGTACAAGTTGGCTTGCGCAAAGCATTAGTTTCTGGGCCACCTGCAATCGAGCGCGATGTAACTCCAATACTTAAATCTGATTTGCGGCATGGCCAAGGGATTGCAATTATTGTTGCGTTATTGCTTTTGATACTGATGCTGGGTGCTTGCTGGGCCATATATATTCCACTAATTTTTGCTCTAGCTTCGGTGTCGTTGGCTTTAGGTATTATCTCGTTACTGGCTCAAAAATTCTTAATGGTTCTCTACATTCCAAATATCGTAGAACTCATTGGATTAGGTCTAGCAATCGATTACTCACTCTTAATTCTTCATCGTTTCAGGCGCGAGCTGATGGATCATCCCGAACTAAATAGCGATGAAGTAATCGCGAGAACAATGAAAACTGCTGGACGCACAGTTGTAATCTCTGGCCTGAGCGTTTCAATCGCACTTGCAACACTGTTCTTAGTACCGGTGCCATTTGTTCGCTCACTGGGCTTGGCAGCCATTATTGTCCCTCTCGCCTGTATTCTTACTGCATTGACTTTGCAGCCGGCACTTCTCTCAATCTTCGGGCGAAAAGCCACACTTCCCGCAGGTTTTAAAGGACTTATCGGGCGGACCGAAGTCATGAGTGGTTTATGGGCAAAGCTAGCTCGCGGAGTCGTAGCCCGTCCCCGAGTGGTTTTTGCAACTGCACTTGTCATTTTACTTGCGATCGCCTCATCGGTCCTTTTCTTACAGGTAACGCCAAGTTCACTGACTGCAATTCCGCAAAATCTTCAATCCGCTAAGGCTTTGGCGATGATTACAGATCGAGTGGGCAATGGAGTTATCACCCCCATTGAGATTGCCATCGACCTTGGTGCACCCCAGCTATCTGCCGATCCTGATATTGCTCTTGCTAAAATGACACTCATCACCCAGATACAAGATAATCCCCATACATTTCTAGTTGCTGCCGGACAAGAGCCAACATTTACAGATCCAACAGGGCAATACATGCGCATTATTATTGTCGCTACCGATGGTTTAGGTGATGCATCTACCAAAGAATTAGTGAAAAAGCTGCGATTTAATTATATTCCGGAGGCAGGATTTCCAAAGAGTGTAAAACTATATGTGGGTGGCGCACCAGCACAAGGTGTCGATTTAGTGCATACAATTTTTGCAAGTTTTCCTTGGATTATTCTGCTCATACCGATTCTTACTTTCCTCATTCTTATGCGCGCAATGCGTTCGGTGATCTTGCCTATAAAAGCCATTGCCCTAGATCTGTTATCAATCGCAACTGCCCTAAGTGCCCTTGTTCTTGTCTTCAAATTTGGTTTTGCATCATCGCTCTTGGGTACATATCGCCTTGACCAAATAGAAGTCTGGGTCGTTATCTTTCTCTTTGCTGTTCTCTTTGGCCTATCGATGGATTATGAAGTCTTCCTCGTTTCTAGAATGCGTGAAGCGCGAGATAACGGCGCCAGTAATTCGCAAGCAATTGTCGAAGGTCTGGCACATACTGGAACCGTAGTGAGTGCAGCGGCAGTAATTTTAGTTGGCGCAGTCAGTGGTTTAATAAACGGCCACTTTGCTGGTTTGCAGCAGCTAGGAATTGGTCTTGCGGTGGGTATTTTGATTGATGCCACATTGATCCGGGGTCTGTTATTGCCAAGCTCCATGGTGTTGCTGGGCCGCTGGAATTGGTGGCTTCCAGAAGGAATTGCTCGAGTATTAAAAACTAAAGCCTCACCCCTGGATGAACCAGAAGTGAGGCTTTAGTCCCTCAAGTTAGTACTACTTCGTGATATTAATTGCAAAGTGGAACGCTGGAATTTGATATCCAAACGCTAACCCTGCGAAATCACGATCAAACGTTAAAACAGGAGTCATACCATATGGCGTATTTCCAAATGATGGTTGTTGAGTATAAAGAAGTGGTCGTAAATCAATAATATGAGTACCAACTCCACCCAACGCCTTCAAGTGAACAACGAGATATCCATTGGAGTTAAATCCACATCCGTAACCAATATAACTATTGTCATAGGTGACGGCCAAAGTGTTATCGAACTGAGTCCAACCCACACCTTTAATACTGATCGTAAACTCTTCGCCCTGTTTGAAGGAATTTGTAGGTGCTCCTGCGCCGCCCTTAGCAAATGCCTCAATAGATCCAGAGAGATCAGCTTTAGCTAGACCTAAACCAATAGTCTTACCATTCTTATCAAGGAAAGGCATAATGCTTTCTTTAACGTAGAAGGAGGTCTGAGCTTCGATCATGTCGCCTTGCTTAATCTGAATTACATGCCAACCACCAAGGTGATCTGGAATTGTAACCTCTTTGCTTATTGAGCTACCCGAAACATCAACCGTAGCCAACGGAATTGAGTTGTAAACCCAGCAAGTACCTGTCGTACAGTTAACGCGATTACCAACAACTGTTGCCCAAACAATTAGGTGAGATCCAGTAGTTGTTAATCCATTCACATTCACAGTTGTCTTACTTCCAACTGGGCCGCTCTCAACTGAAAGGGAGGCAACTGCCTTAGTAGCAGGATCCAATCCAATATTTGACAAGGTTGTACGCGCAGATACTGATGGAGTTACCTTAGCTGGCCACTGAGTCCATGGCTTGAAAGCTCCATTATCCTTCGTAATTGTGAAGACTCCAGAGCCACTATTTGCATAAGGTACTGGTGACTGCATCACGTTTAAGTAAGAGAAGGAGATAGCTTCATTAGCTTGGACATAGTGCTTACCAACCCCACCTGCGGCCAAAATGACGGCAGTTGCTGTTCCTCTAGTCCAGCGTGCCATCATTTCACCCGCAAAGTGGTTGTCATAAATGAGAGCTGAACCAGCTGCATACAACTTAGGTCCAAGGCCTGTATATGTAACGGTTATTGGGGTGCCGACTGGACCGCTCGTTGGTGTCATTGTGAATCCACGTGCTACTTGAATACCGCCATGGCCAGCGCCGACACCTGCTGCTATCGCATAGATGTCATGTACCCCGCCCCAGTCTGATGGAATCTTTGTTTTGAAAGTGAACGAGCCTGTGGCATCGGTTGTAACAGTTGCCATGTCAACGTTGTAGTTAACATAACTAGTTCCCATGTAGTTGACCGTATTTGGTTCTATTCCTGCGACCCAACTGGCATCAGATGTCGACCACGTTAACGTGAACGTAGCATTCGGCGCCATAGCTTTGCCCGACACAACCATAGGATCGCCCACAATGCCTTGTGCAGGAACAACGCTTAAGTTGACCATCGATTGAGGTGACGTAAATGCCGCAACCTTTGTTCCGGTAAAAGGAACTGCCGGAACATTTGGAATTCCAGCTGGGGCGATTAATGTGGTTCCAACAGCAGCATCTGCGCCACTTGCTGGATTCACCATGGCTACTGCCATGGTGAATACAACAACTGAACTAACAGCAACTGCACTTCTAAATTTTCTACTTAACTGCGCTTTCATTTTCTTACCTTCTCTCCGAATAGTGATTTAGGCATTTGGAAGTGCGTAAAGAGTCAACTTAGATGTATCGGTAAAGTTCGATGCCCATGTTGCAGTTGCGCCTTTAAGAACTGGCGAAACGGTAACTGTGCGGTAGTAACTCACGCGCTCATAAACAACGCTGCCATTTTCAACAACACGCTTTCCGTTGAGCATTTTAGGAACTAGCTTGGTTGAAAGAACCTTCATGGATGTTGTGTCCTTAGCGACCATTGTGACTTTGTAGCTGATAATTCCTAATGTGTTGTACAAAGGTGCAGCACCAGTCTTAAGAATCGCGGTCCAGAAAGCTACTCCGCTGTGATTGCCGTAAGACATTGGGAGTGGATCTTTAACGCCTGCAACTTCGATAAATGCTTTAGCAGTGTTATTTGTATCCATCACTGCTCCGCCTTGATCGGCATTATTAGCATAGATTCGGAAGACAATTGTTTGACCAATAATGTATTCGCTGGCAATAGTGCAACCAACCCCAAAACGTGGAGCCAATGCGCCAGTTGAACCACTAGCTAATACCGTGTCAACGTAGATGTGGATTGGTGAGACTATGCCCTGTACTGGTACACCGACTTTTACATTAAAGACTGGTGAATCAATAGGTGAAAAAGCGGCGGCATCTGTTGGTGTGAATACTCCAGAAAGAGCAACTGCTCCTGCTGCAGCTGGCATCCAAGCACATCTAGCAACGAAAGGTGTCACTGTGGTCGTAGGAACTGCTTCGCAACCGACAATAGCTGCTCCACCTGCAAAGAACTTTACGTTACCGGCGTTATTTGCCGTTGCATTGATTGTGATGGGAGCAAGTCCATAGACGCCGCTACCGCCCGAGAGGATTAGCGTTGATGCTGCTGGTGCAGCTTGCGCAGGTGTTCCTCCGACAAAAATACCGCCTATAAGTGCTACTGCACCGATGATTGCGGTTGATATCTTTCTGTTCATTTCAACTCCTTCTATATATAAGTACTACTTGAGGTTTGTTCAATTACTTTGTATTGATATTTCCACTAAGAGTGATCTTGAAAGCATTAGTCTCACTCTTTCCAGCTGTTGTTGACTTAATTGCAAAACTTCCAGTTACTTTCAACGTTCCTGTAGCTCCTGCATATTTACCAGTTCCACCATTAATTACTGCGTTTCCAGTAATCGCGATAGTTGTTGGCGCATCTGCATCTTCTGCACAAGCTTTGGCAGACGAGTCAAATGAAACTTTGAGTGTGTTGCCTCCACCGCTAAGAGTTCCAGAACCATTAAAAGAATCGCATTGGCTAGCTGGTGCTGCCGAACCTATTCCCTGTAAATCGCTTAAACCAAGTGCATTCGTTCCGGCGGCATCAACTGAAGTGACCTGAACAAAGCTGTCTCCCCACAGAAGGCCAATTTTTCCAGTGTAGGTTCCATTGAAAGCTACAACCGCTGCGGTTGACTTAGTCGTCGCAGTCGCTGTTGGTTTAACTGTGGCCTTGCCAACTGGCTTGGTAGTTGTATATCCAGTTGGGCACTTTGGTTTTGCCGCAGTAACTTTCTTAACTACAGTTCCTTTGTAACATGTGATGGTTTTTGTTGCTGCATTTGCACTACTCACACTAGACATTAATAATGCACTAGCACTAAGCACAACCAACACTTTTACTAAATATGATTGATTGATTGATTTCACTTTAAGCCTCATCTCTCCCTGTGGTTTTACTACTTACTTACAGGTAAATCCTTGCACTCAAGGCTTATTTATCGATGAAATCATTGAGGGGTACCTCTTTCAGAAGTATTACGTAAATCACTTTAGGTATCGAAAATATCTCGCAGGTCACATTTGAGGGGGCTGCTAATGCAGATTGTGATGCAAAAGCCAGAAACATTTCGCTAGGAAATCGGGGTACCGGAATGCTGGTTTTCTACTTAAGGATTAATTGCACCTATAGATAATAAAAATATAATCGTGCCACCAAGTGCTATTCGATAAATAATGAATGGCATAAAACTTTTAGTTTGGACGAATTTAAGAAGCCAAGCGATCACCGCATAACCAACAACAAAAGCTAACACGGTAGCTACAAATGTTTGACTCATAGAAAATACTTGTAAGCCAGATTTATCTTCTAGAGCGCCTTTGAGTTGATACAAACCGCTACCAAAAACCGCCGGTAGTGCTAATAAGAATGAATAACGAAGTGCGGCTTCCCGCGTGTAGCCAAGTAAACGGCCCATTGCGATAGTGGCACCCGATCTGGATACTCCTGGCATTAGAGCCAAGGATTGTGCAAGACCATATAACAGACCGTGTGAAAGATTTAAATCCTCTAGCTTTCGAACTTTCTTGCCATAGTGATCTGCCCAGCCAAGAATAAGACCGAAAATAATCATTACTGAAGCAATCAGCCATAAGGATCGTAGTTCGTTAGTAATAATGTCTTTTCCTAGGTAGCCCAGAATTGCAATTGGGACGCTGCCAACGATTATTAGCCAACCCATGCGTGCTTCCTGTTTTTCCACATGTTCTAAGGAAATCCGTCGAATAGTTTGGTTAAACCATGCTGAAATAATTCTCTTAATGTCTTTTCTAAAGAAGATAAGAACTGCAAGCTCGGTGCCGATTTGTGTGATTGCAGTAAAGCGAGCTCCCGGATCTTGGGCGTTACTAAAAAACTCTCCGGCTATGCGTTGGTGAGCACTAGATGAGATTGGGAGGAACTCGGTTAATCCCTGCACAATTCCTAAGAAAATCGACTCAAACATCTAGGCAACCTGAAGATCTTTAAGTTGCTGAGTATGGGCTTTGTTATGTTCGCATGCTTTGGTAATAAGTTGGGTCAGAGTTACGGTGCCTAATTCAGAGTGCAACGAGGTTGAACTCCATTGCTCTGCTGAAAGCTGCGAAAGTGCAGCAACAACTAAATGTCCAATACTCTCTATGAGCGCCAAAGAGTTGCGCCAGTCGCGCCCTTGATAGTTCAAAACATTTGGATAAACATCTTCATTGAAGTTGATAATTGGAGGGTTTTCTATTGTTAGGCAGTTGAAATAACGAATCGCAAAATGCATTTCTCCATCGGCCATATGGTGCAGCACATAGGCAGCAGACCACTGGTCCCCAGAGGCAGAGTGGTTGGCAGTTTTATCATCAAATTGCTTGGCCACGGCGATGAAGGAATCTAGATTCTGTCGGTAAGTTTTTAGCAGTTCATCACTCATATCGAAAGTCTACTTGGGTGCTAAAGAACTTTAGGTGAGCGAAACGTGCCTACCGTGAGAGCTCTTCAAGAACCTCAATAATATGTAGATACTGCTTACCTGTTGCCCGAGTCATACCGATTTCACACGTCCGGTTTGAAGAGACGTAATAGTCATCGTGGCGAGCTGTAATTTCGGAAGCTTGCATCATGGTCGCTGATTCAGTTAGTTCTGGGAAAGTAAATCCACGGTCCCCAGCAAAACCACAGCAACCCCAATTCTCAGGGATAAATACTTCACTCGAGATACGTGAAGCAATGGTAGTGAGTGCAGTATTGATTCCTAAAGCCGTGGTTGAACACGTTGGATGAAGGGTTATCGACTTAGCTTGATGCGAAATTGTTAAGCGAGGAAGTAAAAATTTCTCAGCAAACTCAACTGAGTCCATTACCTGTAAACCATAGTGGGCTGCCAGCAGCTCTGCTAAACCATGCGAACATGAAGATGCATCACTGACGATTGGGATTGATTTTCCGGCAGTGGATTGCGCAATCGCTTTTTGAACGCGCTTTTGCATAATCTCATACCCCCGTTGATATCCCTTCGACTTCCACGGGGTGCCACAGCACAACGAAGAAATCGCCTCAGGAATAGCAAGTGATAATCCTGCACGAACTGCAAGTTTCTCGAAAGCTTGCGCACTGTCACTGGTACCAAACAAAGTTCCGACACATGAAGGGAAAAAGATTGCATCAGGTGAATCGACTTTTTTAGAGGTTCTGACACTGCCCCCAGTTGGGTATTGACGCATAAATGGAGTAAACGAAAGCGCCTTGAGTGCTAGTGCAGTACTGGCGGTAAAGATCGACCAGTTGTTAGCTGCCAGCGTCCACAGTTGCGTAAACAGCGGATTAGCACTCTGAGTCCGAAGTTCGCGAACGAGTGAACCGGTGTTAATAGATAAGGGGCAGGTTGTTGCGCACATTCCATCGACTGCGCAGGTATCTTCGCCATCATAAGCAAAGGCAGCTGAAATCGCCTTAGCTGTAGCGCTATCTCCCGCATCTCTCGCAATTTGAAGTTCACGGCGCATGACTATTCGCGTTCGCGGAGTCAATGTCAGATCCTTACTTGGGCACACAGGTTCGCAATATCCACACTCCACACATGAATTTGCTACTGCTTCAATCTCTGGAGAACTCTTCAGATTCTCATGATGAATCTTTGGATTATCACTCATAATAATTCCAGGATTAAGTATCTGCGCTGGATCTATTAGCCGTTTAATCTCCCACATCACGTCATAGAGTTCATCCCCGTATTGCCGGCGAACATATGGGGCCATCATTCGCCCAGTGCCATGCTCAGCTTTAAGTGTTCCACCTTGGGCCAAAACTACATTGACCATCTCTTCTGTAAAGGTTAAGTATCGCGCTAGTTTTTTTGGGTTATTGAAATCTTCATTGAGCATGAAGTGAATATTTCCATCACGAGCATGCCCAAAGATCACACTATCTTCATAGCCATGCTTAAGAAAAAGTGCTTGCAACTCTTGGCACGTCTCTAACATGCGATCAACTGGAACGGCGATATCTTCAAGTAAGGCTGTAGTTCCAGTTGGACGTTTACTTGCAACGCTTGCATACAGACCTTTGCGTATATGCCAGAGCTGGTTTCGAAGTTTTACATCTGTAGTCATTTCTGCGGGTTGCTCTAAGGGCAATCCTGCAAATAGAGCAGAAGCAATTACAACTTTTTCACTTAGTTCGCGTGCCGATGGCTCTTGAAATTCCACAAGCAGAGCTGCATGTTCACGCACCGAAATTGATTTTAACTCTGACGTTGCTTCCACATCACTTTGTGCCACGCGAAGACTGGTCGAATCCATGAGTTCAATCGCAGCAAAGCCAGCCTTAACCAAGTCAGGCAAAGCCCGAGTTGCTTCGGCTAAATCTTTAAAGACGAGTAAGCCCGTAGCAATATGGGCATAAGAAGGTACCGTCTTAAATGTGGCTTGGGCGATAAAGGCAAGGGTTCCTTCGCTACCAACCACTAGATGTTCTAGGATTTTTACTGGCGAATCGAAATCCACTAAGGCATTGACCGCATATCCCATTGTATTTTTAATGCTAAATAGTTTCCTAATTATCTCCACTGATGCCGGATTTGATCGAACCCGATCACGCAATGCAATTAAGCCAGCATGAATATCAGGGGCTTTCGCTTTAAGTTGAGTATCGGCGTCGGCGGCGCCAGTATCTATGAGCAAGCCACTTGGCAGAATTAAAACCATAGATTCAATTGTTCGATAAGTATTTTGCTCGGTACCACAACACATGCCACTGGAATTATTCGCAACTACGCCCCCGATTGTGCAGGCCACTTCACTGGCAGGGTCTGGACCTAATTTACGCTTGTGTCGAACTAGGGCTGCATTGACTGCGCGCACTGTTGCCCCAGGACTAGCCGTAACAGTTTCCCCATTATTACCAATAGAAATTTCTCGAAAGTTTTTTCGAGTATCGACTAAAAATCCATCCGTACTTGCTTGGCCACTCAAGCTTGTGCCACCAGAGCGAAAAGTGACTCCAGTTCCTGATTGACTCGCAAGTTTAAAGATTTCAGCTATCTCATCATTATTATCAGGGGTATAGATTGCTTGCGGTCTAAGCAAAAAATGTGAAGCATCGTGAGAATATCCCAGAATGTCAGTGATGCGTTTGGAAGTCGAAACAACCATTTAGGTAAGTTTCCAAATACCGTGGGTCGCTTTACTACTTGAGAATTTAATTCGTGAACCTTTCGCGCTTTGACCATGCAATGTTGTGGCGACTTTGTATCCAAGTTGAGAGATATCTAAATCAACAGTGCACGCTGAAGTAGCAATCAAAATTAATACTGCACTCTTTTTTGATTCACGTAAGTAGGCAACATAGCCATCTTCGGCAGCAATCCAGCGAAGACCACCGTTAAGAAAAGCATCCTCACTCAGGCGTAAATGAGTTAACTTTTTAACCTCTGCTAAAAACTCTAGATCCCATGTACTTGTGTCATCCCAAGTCATGGTTTTTCGAGTGTCATCACCATTGGTACCTTCAAGACCGATCTCATCCCCCATAAAAATCGAGGGAACTCCAGGATATGAAAGCAGCATGGTCATGGCAGATAGATGGCGCTCACGATCTTTACCGACGATGGTTCTAAAACGAGGAGTGTCATGTGAATCCAATAAAACCATCGATGCAGTCAGAGCTTGCCAAGGTATCGAGCCATTGAAATTCTTGATTGTATGTACTAGCGCTTTACCTGTGATCTTTGGCGAATCAATTGGAAGGCCTTGAAAACCTCCACCAAGTTTGGCATTTTTATTCATCCATGAAGCAAGAGGTCGCATAAAACCTTGGTAGTTCATAGTTCCATGCCAACCTCGGCCTGCTAAATCTTCGGCAACGAAATCACCGTTCTCAGCTACAAGCCACGCATCGGGTGCGACTGCATCCATAGTTTCTCGGATACCGTGCATCACTTCATCGTGAATATCTATCTCGCCAAGTTTGCCCGTCATATTTCCAACATCAATTCGCCAGCCAGACATTCCGTATGTAGGTGAGAGCCACTTCTGAACTATCGAATTCTTAGCTTGATACATCTCATTACGCAAAGCTTTGGAGGCAAAGTTTAATTTGGGCAAAGATTCAAGGCCCCACCAACCAACGTACCCCCACTTAAAACTCTTATCCCAATAAAAATATCCATGCTCTTTACTCTTTTTATCTTTCTTGGCTTTCTGTAGCCAGTGATGCCCCATACCGCAGTGATTTGACGTTAAATCCCCTACTAATCGCATACCGGCTTTGTCACTTGCTTTGCGCAAACTAAACCAGGCTTCGTTTCCGCCAAGCAGCGGATCTACTATCGTAAAATCCGTTGCGTCGTAACGGTGGTTAGATTGAGATGGAAAAAATGGTGTGAAGTAAATTCCATTGATACCTAAATCTTTAATGTAATCCAAGTGTTCTTCAACGCCTTTGAGGTCACCACCAGCAACTTCTTGCCCATTCCATTTCACTTTTTTGTTATTAAAACAGTCCCATGGCTGAGCATGTGCCCAAACGGGTAGTTTCTTAGTGGAAGTTGAGGCAAAACGATCAGGAAAAATCTGATAAAAAACTGAACTCTTGAGCCACCGTGGCAGGGGTTTTCCCGCAATTATTTGGAAATCGCTGTTGGAGTGCACATCATTGTGATGCAAGCCTGCAGCATTAAGCCAATCAAATTTATCTTTACCCGCAAAGAGAAAGCGGTAGCGAGTATGGGGGTTAATGATTGCAATGCTTACCTGCCACCATGACTCATGATTTGCCTTCTTGCCTAACTTCAAATGCGCAGTGCGCGGCTCCCCGTCGTGATAAAAACGTATAACTGCCTGATCGAATGTATAGGAGTTAGGAATGCGAACTTTAAAAGTTACTTTCTCACCTAGGCGCGGAGAAGCGTTAGAGACATAAATTTCGCTGCCATCGTGGTGAGGTTCAAGCAAGAGCTTGGTCATTGGCTCAAAATATCATCAATCAAGTGCGTGCGTGCCTTTACTCTCTCGCACCATATGGATGTAAAAACGACCAGGGTGGCGTTCGCTCGGCTTCTTCTCTCCGGCTTCAGTAAATCCAAGTGCTCGATAGGCGGCAATTGCAGCAATATTATCGGCCCACACGCCAAGCCCCTGCCGTTGCCAACCTTTAGATTCACAATGCTGATCTACAAAATTAAATAGCGCGCGAAATGTACCTTGGCCTCGCACTTGCGGGTCGCTCCAACAACCGCCAATCCAACATGTTGTGCCGTGATCACCAACTAATACTTCAACTGACATGATGGCACTATCACGTGAGTTCACCGATGCAACTAAGTAATCTAACTTCGATATTTGTGAACGCCAATCAATCTCTGAATAAGTCTTCTCTAAATCTAATGTGCCCCCAAATGCATCAGGACTCTCACTTAACGATCGTAAACGCAGGTCTCGAAGCCGGCTCCACTCATCGCTAGTCAGAAGTGCCACCTGAATCTGAGATTTCATAGGCAAATAATGCACTAATAGGTCAATAAGTAGTAACCTTCTTAGAACGCGGATTAGCTCAATACGTCCATGATGCCATCATGGGGCAAGCACATTAGTATTCGTTTAAACCCTTACCTTTCATAATCAAAGGGGCGCATCTTTCTATCCTGGCCTCCATTGTCTTAACCTGTTTTGCTGCAGCGAAATGGAGTACGTAAGCTCTTTTGCGGCCAGGTGTTAACTTTTTAAATGCAACTGCAAGTCCAGGTACTTTCTTCAACAACCTTTCGACTTCGAGAGGAATAACCAATTCAACTGTCTTTGTAAACTCTACTTTTAGCCCTGCCTTCTCGATCGCAATTGCTTCTGCCATATAGGACTTAATGGTCTTCTTCATTTTCTTTATCTCCGCCAGGCTTGTAAAACGAATTTGGCGTCCAGATTGAACATTTTCAGTTTGCTGAATCAGTATTCCTTGCAGATCTTTCATGAGTGCGCCTTTAAAGAAAGCAATTGCACAGTAGTTCTTAAAACCATGGATTAAAAAGACATTGCCATTTTCCAGGGTGTAACAAGGGTGGCCCCATTTTAAATCCTCAGTTAAACCAGATTCAATAGCTAACTGTCTAAGGAGGGCGAACTCTTCTTGCCAACTTTTGGCGGTCTTCATGAAGATGTCTACGCGGCGATTCAATTAGAACTCACTGTTTGCCTGATTCTTACGTTAACGCTCGACGCGTGCACTTCCACCGCCTGCTAGTTTTTCAACTTCTGCAAGTGATGCCATTGTCGTATCCCCCGGTGTTGTCATAGCAAGTGCACCATGGGCAACTCCGAGTTCTAACGCCTCTTGCAAAGTACGGCCATCAAGTAATCCGAAGATAAGACCTGAAGCAAAACTGTCTCCACTGCCGACGCGATCTAGAACTTCAACTCTGTCATAACGTTTTGAGTGAAGTAAGCCTGTTTCTTTAGTCCACGCAATTGCACTCCAGTCATTAATAGAAGCACTATGAACTTTTCGTAACGTCGTAGCAATAACTTCAAGATTTGGATATGTGTTAACAACTTCCTGAACCATTGCACCAAAAGCACCATGATCGATCTCAGTAAACTTTGATGATAGGCCTTCTACTTTAAATCCAAGTGATTCAGTGAAATCTTCTTCATTGCCAATCATGACATCAACATAGGGAGCTAATTTTCTATTTACTTCTTGCGCTTTTGCCTGCCCACCAATGGCACTCCATAGGCTTGGACGATAATTCAAATCGTATGAAATCTTTGTTTCATACTTCTTAGCACTCTGCATAGCAGCTTCGATTACACCTGGTGTGGATTCTGAAAGTCCAGCGAAAATACCACCTGTATGAAACCACCGTACTCCTTGAGAAAAAATCGCATCCCAGTCATAGGACTCTGCAGTTAATTGTGATGCCGCAGTGTTGCCTCGATCAGAGATTCCTACTGCGCCACGTAAACCAAAGCCACGCTCAGTAAAATTAAGTCCATTGCGCACGGTACGACCTATGCCATCAAACTTCTTCCATTGGATGTATCGAGTATCAACTCCGCCCTGCAAAATAAGATCTTCAACAAGTCGGCCAATATCATTCTCAGCAAAGGCGGTAATCACTGCAGTGCGAAGTCCAAAGCAGCGTCGCAGGCCACGTGCAACGTTGTATTCGCCGCCACCCTCCCACGCAGTAAATGCGCGAGCAGTTTTAGTGCGGCTCTCACCTGGATCAAGGCGCAGCATTACTTCACCTAATGAAATCTCATCAAAAAGCGCTTCACTCTGGGGCTTTATATTCATGGGGCGCATACCTCAACGGCTTCTTTGGTCAGCGAAATAACTGTCTCAAAATCTCCACTATCAACCAAGGCTTGTGCAACCATCCACGATCCACCGACTGCGACAACGCAGGCGAGCGCTAAATACTCTGCAGCATTTTTTGCAGTAACTCCCCCTGTGGGCATAAATGAAACTCCGGGGAAAGGTGCCGACATTGCCTTAAGGGCGCTAACGCCACCTAAAGTTTCAGCTGGAAAAAACTTCACTGTATTTATGCCAGCATCTAAGGCTTGCAAAATCTCTGTTGGGGTTGCAATGCCAGGAAAATAGGGAAGCTTCAATCGTGCCGCTTCAGCGGCTACTGATGGTGAAAAGCCTGCAGAGACTGCGAATTGTGCTCCTGCATCAACGGCTTTTTTCACATCGTCAGCGGTTCGCAATGAGCCGACACCCGTTACTAGCTTTGAATTGCTAGCCATAATTCTTAGCGCCTCAAGGCTTGCAGGTGTGCGAAGAGTTACTTCAGCTATCGGTAATCCACCTTCGATAAGAGCTGCAGCTAAATCTGCCGCCTTAGTTGCATCGCTAATTGCAACGACTGGAACAATTCGCTTGGCGGTGATGAGGTTGGTCATCGACCCATCCATCCACCATCGACCGTTAAAACTTCACCATTTATATATCGCGCAGCCGGGGATGCTAAGAAGACTGCCACTGATGCTATGTCATCGGTTGATCCCCATCGGCCAGTTGGAATTCGGGCCAGAATTAATGCATTTCTATCTGGATCATTTCTTAAAGCTTCAGTGTTATCGGTTTCAATATAACCAGGAGCGATTGCATTAACAGTGACTCCTTGGCTGGCCCACTCGTTAGCTAGGGCTTTAGTTACTCCTGCAACTGCATGTTTGCTGGCTGTGTATGCCGGCACATTTATTCCACCTTGAAAAGATAAAAGAGATGCAATGTTGATGATTGCCCCACTTTTGCGTTCTAACATCGCACGGCCACACGCCTGAGAAATGAGGAAAACTGAGTTTAAGTTCGTCTCAATGATGCGATTCCAGTCGTGAAGCGTTGTCTGTGCAGCTGGGGCACGCGAAATAGTTCCGGCGTTATTTACGACAATATCTACATGTAAGGCCTGGACATCGGCAAAAGCCTTCACAATCTGATCAGAGGATGAGAGATCGCAGATAAGGAGCTCTACTTTTCGGCCGATTTTTTCAATGCTCGTGCGTGTTTGATCTAAAGAATCGGGTGAGCGTCCGACCAAGACTAAATCAGCACCAGCATGAGCAAACGCTTCGGCAATTGCCGCACCAATTCCCTTACTGGCACCGGTAACTAGTGCTTTCTTACCCGCTAATGAAAACTGGGATTCAAGCCATGTCTGCATTATTTTAACGTCTTTGTTGGTACGGCATTAAAATCTGAATAAGTAATGTTCTCGCCGGCTGTGGACCAAACAAATTTATAGTTAGAAGTTCCAGCTCCGGTGTGGATTGACCAAGCCGGACTAATAACTACCTCTTTATTGCTTAATACAAAGTTTCTGGATTGATCTGGCTTTCCAAATAAGTGAATAACCTTCTCATTTTCATCTAAATCAAAGTACAGATAGACCTCAGTACGTCGCTCGTGAACATGGCATGGCATAGTGTTCCAGACACTGCCCTCATGAATTGTCGTTATTCCCATAGCCATTGATGATGATGCAATACCTTGGTCGTGGATGTACTTACGCAAAGTACGCTCGCTTGCAAATTTTTTATCACCAATTACTAGTGAATCAGAGTCAGACTTCTTGATTAAAGTCGTAGGGAAATCTGCGTGGCACATACTTGAGGTGAAATATATTTCAGCAGTTCCACTAATAAGGATCTCTTTAGAGCCACGACCAATGTAAATAATGTCTTCAGCGTTCATGGAGTATTTACTTCCATCAATGCTTACCTCGCATGCCCCTTGCAGGCAGACTAAACCGAGCTCTCGTCGCTCTAATAGGTACTGGGCGCTCAGCTCAGCTGGGGCTTCAAGTGAAACGCTACCACTGTGCAACGAGGCACCACCAATTAAAATACGATCGTGATGTGATTGAACATAGGTCACAGCATTTTTCTGAAAGAGATTGCTAATCACAAGTTTTTCGCGTAAATAATCGGCGCTTTTGGCTTGGACATCATCAGGGGTGATTGGGGCTCGTAATTCCATGCGGAAAGTCTACGACAGGTTGTAAATATAAAGAAACGTTATGATTTTGGCTGGTTTCTGCAACCACCTGACCACTTTCACATTGCTTACCAGGCCTATCTCTAGTTGAATATATCCGTGGTCATCGATGAAAATCGGGGCACAAATCCCTCATCAGAAAGGTTCTTACAAATATGAAGATGCAATCGCTACGAAGCAAGATTGCAATCGGATTATCCGTTGTTCTGTCAGCAGGCCTTGTTGCAACAGGTCTCCCGTCAGCGCATGCAGATACATCTGGATTGCAACCAACTTCAGCACAGCTTTCAGCATGGAAGGGTAAGGAAATTACTTACTACTTCTATAACGACAGCCAGGCAGAGCTTGATATCACTAAGGCGCAAATCGCTGATTTCCAAAAGTTAACTGGAGCTACAGTCAAGCTTGATGTTATTCCTTTCACAAGCCTTGATACACAGCTACAAGCACGTATCGCCGCTGGAAATGCTCCAGACGTCGCACGTTTGAACAACCCAGGTCTCTACCAGAGCGTTTCACTAAACCTAGAGACTTACTTAGGCCGCAAATATGTTGAAGAGTTTCTTAAGGGTTCTACTTTCCAAGTAACCGACCCAAAGACTAAGAAGCTTATTGGCGTTCCTTACGACCTTTCAATGAATGGTCCAATCATCAACGTTGATCAGTTCAAGAAGGCCGGAGTTGCAATTCCAACTTCTTGGAACTGGACTCAGCTAATTGCTGCAGCCAAGAAGGTCCAAGCTGCAAATGGAACTGAGTACGCATTTGCTATGGATAAGTCAGGCCACCGTTTCTCGACTGTTCTAAGCCAATTCAACTCATACATGGTGGATAAGAATCAGCGCAACGTTCTGCCACAGTCAAAGACTCGTGCCATTAAGGCCCTCAAGTTGATCACAGATCTCTACAAGGCTGACTCAGCTCCTAAGGATCTTTGGATCGGCTCTGGAACTAAGTACGCATCACCTGTAGCAGTATTCGTTGGTCAGCAAGTTCCTGTTTTCTTCTCAGGTAACTTCAACCTTGCAACTCTTGATTCAACTGCGAAGTTCAACTTCCAAGTTGTACCAAATCCTAAGGAGCTCAACGGCGGAGGATGGCCAGGAGGCAAGTTCCTAACAGCCTTCAACACAAGCAAGACTCCAGATCTATCCGCATACTTCTTGCACTATTTAGCTGATAAAGCTCAAATGGAGCAGATGGACAAGGGTGCATTCTGGTTGCCAACACGTAACGATCTCGTTGGTTCAGGCATGAAGTATCCAAAGCGTGCTGCAGACATGGATGTTTACCTAGCTGATACAGCTAGTACACCTGCTGCTGCATACGGTATTCAGTCAGTACCGACTTTGACTGGCTTGATCTACAACTACCTCCGCGACTTAATGACAGATGTCATGGGCGGAAAGATCACAGCTGCGCAAGCCATCGACAAGCAGATTGCATGGATTGATGAAAAACTTGCAACGCTAAAGAAGTAATTAGGAGCTCATAGGAACTCTTAACTTCTTTATATGAAAACTAAGAATAAAGTTAACCGTCGGCGTCCCAGCCAAAGCTGGCGCCGGCGGTTAACTCCTTATCTCTTCATTTTGCCAAATATGGCGATTTTTCTTACCTTTATTATTTGGCCTGCTCTACGCGGAATTTACATATCTTTTTTTGATAGTACCGATGGCCGGACTTTTACATTTGTTGGTACAGCTAACTACAAAGCGATCATTGGCGACCCCACCGCGATAGAGGTAGCAAAGGCCACCGCAACCTATGTCGTGTTCTATGTTTTGATCGCAACGACCTTGGCCATGTTCTTCGCAATCGTTGTTAATGAGCAGAAGTTCGCTAAGGGCTTCTTTCGTGCAGTTCTTTTTCTTCCCGTCATGCTCTCACCGGTCGTCGTTGGTCTGATCTGGAATGATGTTCTAGACCGCAAAGTTGGTCCGCTAAACGCACTGCTTGAAGCTGTAGGCGGAGGCAGTCCGGGCTGGTTGATCGAACCTAAGCTTGGAATGATTGCAGTTATCTTTGTTGGAGTGTGGGTTCACTTAGGTTTTTATTCTATTATTTTATTAGCTGGTTTGCAGGGAATCGATCGCAGTCTTCTTGAAGCTGCATCGATGGATGGTGCCACACGTGGGCAGATTATTCGGTTGATTATTCTTCCGCTACTAAAGCCAACAACGCTCGTCATTATTATTTTGGCGACAATTCATGGCTTCCAGTCATTTGACTTTATCTACACTCTTACAGGTGGCGGACCCTTTGGTGCAACCACACTGATAGTTCAATATATCTATGACCATGCTTTTCAAGTGCCGATTCAATATGGACTAGGTAGCGCCGCTGGCGTCATCTTGTTCATGGTTATCTTCGCATTTACTGCACTTAACTTCTTGCTTGGAAGAAAGCGGGACGCGATATGAGAAGCCTAAAATTGAGCTCGAGCAAACAAAAGTGGACTTCTGCCTCAGGTAAGCGGCCACCAACTCGTGCTGAGATCTTACGTACAACATTTCTTACTGTCATGATGTTGATTATTTTGGCGCCAGTAGTCTGGTTTGTGCTTTCCTCTTTCAAAGATATAACTGATTTAAGTTCTCGGCCACCAAAGATTCTGCCTACTCATTGGGCCTTTGAAAATTACACCGAAGCCTTCAAGATGTATAACTACAAGCAGTACTTCATGAATAGCGTTTTTATCACTTCGGTTGCCACGGTTTTAACGCTGGTTATTAATTCGATGGCAGCCTATGCATTTTCTAAGTACAACTTCCGTGGACGTGATGGTCTATTCGTCATGACTCTGGCCATGATTATGATTCCACTTCAGGTAATTCTGATTCCTATTTATCTAGTGGTCTCATCCCTTGGTTTAGTAAATACTTATTGGGGAATGATTATTCCTGCGGCGGCGACACCAACAGGAGTGTTTATTCTGCGCCAATATATGTTGACGATTCCTGATGAGTTAATTGAATCGGCCCGCATCGATGGTGCTGGAGAGTTCCGTATTTTTGCTCGAATCGTTCTTCCGCTAGCTCGCCCAGCACTGGCCGTTGTAGCAATCTTTTCGATTCTCTGGCGCTGGAATGACTTCATCTGGCCGCTTTTGATCGCCCAAGATGAGAAGCTCTACACGCTGCCCGTTGCGTTGGCACTTCTTAATGGGCAGCTGGTAGTTCCATATAACATTGTTCTTGCTATGTCGGTCATGTCGATTATCCCCGTGCTCTTTATGTTTGTCTTTATGCAACGACAGATTATTCAAGGTATTGCTCAAACTGGTCTGAAGTAAAAAGTTCAAAAAAGGTCTCAACGAGTTTAGGAAGTAGGCGAATAAAATTCCACGCTTTACAGATAACTTCAATCGAACCATTCACCTCCTAGATCAGAATGGTTTCATTCGTGACTGGCTTGTTACTAAAGCGTGGATCTGTCCAGCAGATGATTTAGGAAAGCTCCTGAAAGATTCGGGCGACCCATTCGGTACTGATGGTCGTTGGGTGCTAACAAACGGTCCAGATATTGCTCCATTGAAGGCGAAAATATTTAAGAACCGCCCATTTACTGCATCCCAGAGCATGCCTGCGATCATCGAGGGCGGAGACGTGTCATGGAAAGCACCTGGCACCGCAAAGGTGGACTCTGATGTGTGGACCCGTATCCATGCCGGACATGATGGATATGCCGACTGGAGTCATTTTTCATACACACCTGAGTATCGACATTCATTGATGGCAACACAGATTGAAGTTGATCAACCTGAATGGCGCACTATCGTTGTAGAGAGCCAAG
>Ga0208566_1000051_pt1 | contig 84959 bp, 63 predicted proteins | sample PL_2010_150m_FD_184159 | JGI IMG/M metagenome (GOLD analysis project Ga0208566, IMG submission 184159) | Freshwater microbial communities from Powell Lake, British Columbia, Canada to study Microbial Dark Matter (Phase II) - PL_2010_150m... | ecosystem: Environmental > Aquatic > Freshwater >...
GGCACCAGCATACTACATTATGATATACGGTTTGATTGGCCTCGCAATCATGTGGCCGATGGCAGAAACCAACACGCGACGACTCGACGAGTAAGCATTGGGATTTCGCCGAAGAAGCGAACTCATCCTCAAAAAGACAAAAGCCGACCCTACCAGGATCGGCTTTTCATTTTGTTACACCGCTTGATCTATCTCTTCAATAGAAGATCAGAAATCGGGAATTGCAAATTGCTTGGTACCCTCAACGAGATCTCCGCCTTCGTCTTTCGAAACAGACTCCTGAGGACAGGCGAACTCGCGTCCCCCAAACAACAAAACCGACCTGTTTCCAGATCGGCCCTTCAATCGACAATGATTAGTACCCCCAACGAGATTCGAACTCGTGTACCGAGCTTGAAAAGACAATCGAGTTTGCAGAAACCGCTGTAATACCAACGCTTTTTTCAGCTCACGATTCGAACGTTGTTAGCACCTGTTAGCAGAGAATCCCACCGCTAACACGTGGATTCACATCGAAGTTACGTATAATTGAATTTTCTCGCAAGTCTTTGAAATGACTTTGGAATAGCAGGCCTACGATTCAGCCATCTCGATTTCATTTGCGGATCGTCAGCATCTGGACCATATGCTGGCAGAGCACTTGCGCTTTCCTTGCACGAGCGACAATTCGTTCGATTGTCTTGGCTTCCATTGCTTACAGCGACCCTGTATCTTGTAAACCTAAATACTTGCGCAGAATCAACCGAATCACGTAGGATTTTTCACGGCCAAGCCTCGCTGCCTCCATCTGGATACGCTTGGCAAGCACTTCGTCGGCCATGAAACTCACCACACGCCCCTTATGGAAGAACGCTTTGCGGTGATTTTTTGTCGGAATATGTTGTTCTAAGATCATCGTGCCTCACTTTTTGGGTTCATCGATTCACTCCTGCTCTCGATCTGGCCGTGTTTAAGTGCCAATGCAAAGTTAGTTTTTTCCTGGTCACGCATTGGTGCTGGACGTAGGCTAAATCCTACTGGCGCCATAGAGATACCGAAATCTCCTTCATCGCGATATGGAATCGACACAACTCAACCCCCGTTGGCCTGCATCCAGTCTCGCACCAATTTGTGATACGTCTGCTCCGGCGTGATCAGGAAGGACAGGTCCGCAGGCACATCAGCCATATCCGGTCTGTCAGGCCAGGTGTTGAGAAACTTCGCCATGACATAGCCCGGAGGTGGACCGTAGAAGCGGGTCTTGCCGTAGGCGGTCTTCAGATTCTCCCATGTCTTGTTGAAGTACTCAAGAGAAGCTCTGACGTTCTTCATGCCACTCTTTTGCTGCGCCTTGTCAGCGACATCGCATTGTTGCAGTGCCAATAACAGCTTTGCGGCAGCAATTTGAAAGTCATTGGTTACCGCAAGAATCTCGAAATGATAGCGGTTCCTTCTGGCCTTCTTTGACAGTTCCGCTATCTGCGCGGAGGTTACTTCAAATCGTTTGATCTCCTGCCCCGCGACCTTGAGCCTTTCGGCATTCTGCTTTGACCACGCCCCGGGCGAGCCTAGATTCGGGACTGCAAGGATGTTTCGCTCTCTTTCTGGTGGCGAAGACATTTCTCTGCTTCCCTTTGTGAAAAAGCACCAATCCCAGAACTCAGACGCTCTGAAAAGCTCAGCATAGAGGCCTGTAGCTCCGGTGCATTCGGGGCCAAACTCTCTCTGCCAGAACGCCTCCTCATACTCCGGTTGGCTTCTTCCGAATGGCGACCAGCCGTACTCTGCTGAGGCAATTAATCCTCTCCAGTATGTTTCCATGTGCGGTGATGCATCATCCCAGGCCGAGCAAAGATGCTTGTCAATTCCTTTATCGATAGCAAGTTGAATGAAACTTTTAATCGTCTGGACCCTGTCGTCATAGAATTCCGTCGTGTGTACTTTCGGCGTGACGCAAGCCCTTGGATACAAAGGCGATAAATCGGCGGCAGCGGTGCAGATCATGACATTGAGTCCGCTTTGTTTATACCAATCAAGAGCCATGATATTACCGGGCTGCATCGCCATCGAGTAATCCCATCGCATATAGAATGCATCCTTGGGAAATTTACTGGCATTCGCATCCAGCTCCGACCGGCCTTTTGCCCATGCCTTGTCTGCAACTTCCTTCGTAGCCGCCGGATCATGGACAGACTCATAGAGATTCGAATGCTCGAATATCATATCATCCCAAAAAATGGCTGTGCGTCCATGCTGACGTGCAAACTCGTTCACTTTGTTGAACCAGTACAGATTGAGCCCCAACATTCCTTCTTTATCAACGAACGCCTTGCAACGCGGACATTTCCCGATCGCCCCCGTCTCGTCTCCGCCAAAGTGCAGGTACCTGCTCCCCGGTGTAGCCTCGATGGCATCCTTGCACATGTCGAAGATCACCTGATACGTGCTATCGTTCGTTGGACAAAATACCCAAGCGCTTTTCGGATCTTCCCGAAGATTCGCATACTGAGGATGCTTCAGAAGATAAGCCATATGACCAAGACTTTGGACCAGAGGGGTTATTTCGATGTGTCGATCCCTTGCATAGTTGGTCAGCGCTGCCATCTCTTCAATGCTCATCGCAAGTGGCGATCCGATCAACGGCTGCCTGCGGAACTGAAGTTTGTCCTCGAATTCAAAGATGACGCCGTTAATCTTGTATCGCGCCAGCCGGTCGATGCTTTTGTAATAGTACTCCATGTTGTCGAGGTGATGTCTCACATCGAATTGAACTGACCGATAGCTCATCGCGGGATAATCTGTGATCTTGCATGCCGGGATGGTCACCCCGAGATCGCGTGCGTCTTCAAGGAGCTGCTCGAGTGTCTGGCAGCCATAGAAAAGTCCGGCTTCGCCCCTGGAAGTTATTGCGACCTTCCCGCCAGCAATGAGCAGAACATATCCCTCCGGCGACTTGGGAACATCAGCACTCTCAACCAGCTGAAGCCTCAGCACTCCAACGCCTTTGCCAATCTGTGGAAGTGCGGAGAGCATCGGTCCGGTGGCAGGCAGGGGGAAATCTCCTTTCAGCTCAATCGATTTCAAATCCCCAAGGTTCAATCCTGTCCCCCCAAGCAGTTCCACCCCTTGCGGCTGCGGAAGAATCTTGAAAGGAGCCGGAAGCTGTTGGCCCCCCGCCAGCAGTAGTGCTGAGTTAACGAGCATAGCCACGACTAGTGTCACAAGACCGATCCATTTCAAATTGGTCATTGAAACCTCCTTCAATCCTATTGAATTCTGAGTGTAGCGGTATCCACAATCAAGGCAACTCTATTTTGCATCTGGCTTTTCAGTTTCTGAAGGTACCGAGGCCTCGAGCGTGGACTCAGTTGGTCTATCCCAAATGGTAATAAGGAGTGTGCTGCCCAGAACGAAGATTCCGCCGATAATGGCAAGCGGAGAAAGTCTTTCACCGAGAGTGAAGGCGGCAATGGGCAAACCGAAGAACGTGATCAGATAGTTTGTGAGTGCTACCTGTATCGCATCCAGCTCTTTGAGGACCCGCAGGAAGATAATCATAGATAGATAATTGTGGAAGAAGGTCAGGAGTATCATACCTATCCAAGTGTTTGTTGTGAAGCTAGGAATACCGGAAAGAAACTGACCGAGTTCAGGAATGACAAACGGAAGCAACAGAATGAGCATCAAGCAATATGTCCAAAAGAGCATCTCCAGCGGCGAGAAGCGTCGGAGAATCACTTTGCCAAAGGAGTTATTCAAGGAATTCCCCAGAAGCGCTGTCAGGATCAGCAGATCACCGGCGAGATATTGGAAAGCAAAATGTGATCCTTGTATGTCCTTAGCCGATATGATCACGACACCTACGATTGCGAAGCTGAAGCTGATCCATCGTGCCGTATTCATCTTTTCTTTAAGGATGAGCATGGCCATAACGGCCGTGAAGACAGGGAGGGCTAGTGTAAGGAGAGCGCCGTTGCTTGCCAAACTCATCCGGGTTCCCCAAGTCATTAGCACCTGTGCGGGAAAGAACCCGAAAGCAGCGAGGATAAAGAAATTGACGACATCTCTTTTATTCGTAACACGAACTGAACGATGTCTTCGAGCCTCGGCTATCACAAATGGAATGAGTCCGATCGTAGCTAAGCACATTGGTCCCCAAACAGTCATATAGGGGCCAACCTGATCTTCAACGAGTTTAATACACGTAAATTGTAGAGCCCACATCAAATTGCAGGCGAAAAGCAAGATCCAGTTGCGCATTATTCCCCTCTTCCATTAGTAGGTGTGTAGATTACGCGCTGATAGACAGAGAAGCCCTTGCCTGAAGCTTTGTCTCCAAAGATGTTCATGTGCCAGAATGATCTTGTTCTATTTGCTATCAAGGGGAGAAAACACAAAGACCTCGCATTCGTGCGGTCTTAACTTTGCTGAGATTGTACCGTTCGCTTTTTCCACAAATTTGTGTTTCCAAACATCATAGATTTTATACTTAGCATCTACCTTCAGTTCCAATTCCTTCCAAGAGGCAGAAATAGATTGTTCGGTCGAGTTCCGATTTAGTAATGCGATGGCCACTTTCTTATTTGCCAGAGGTTTTTTCCACGCTTCGAATCCATCTTTTTTGATTACACGGAAGCCCTGTTTTCCCAATGAATCTTGATCGATATCGATGATATCTTTGTTTGACAAGATCATTTTTGTCATTTCATCCATCTTGCTAATATCACATCCTATCATTAACGGCGCGGCGATCATACACCACATACTCATTTGCGATCGATATTCAATTTCAGTGCAACCGCCTCCTTTGATATTGCCGGTGTTCTTCAGGCCTACGACAAGCATATCAGGATCATTCCAACCACCGGGTCCGGCGAAACGATCGAGATTTGATGCCACATCCAGCGACGTGACAACTCCGACCGGGCTTCCTACGTTACGTGCTACCTCCCACACATCATACACATCATAGGATGTACGCCACATATGACCGCCAACTTCTTTGCCCCATAACCATGGCGAACGCGGACCCCATTCACAAATACTATAGATGATCGGTCTTCCTGTTGCCTTAAGAGCATCTCCCATTCTTTTGTAGCGATCAATTGCCATCTTGTAATCATTATTGGCTGATGTATAATCTGGACAGAAGCAATAATCGTATTTCAGGAAATCAACACCCCATGCTGCGAACAACGTCGCATCCTTCTTTTCAAAACCATAGCTGCCCGGCATCTTTCCGCACGTCATCGTACCCGCATCTGAATAAATGCCAAACTTCAGTCCCTTACTATGGACGTAATCTGCTAATGCTTTAATACCGGATGGGAATCTCTTGGGATCGGGGAATAAATTCCCATTCGCGTCTCTGCCGCCATGCCAATAATCATCAATCACGACATACGTGTAGCCAACATCTTTCAAACCCGTACTTACCATGAAGTCTGCAGTCGCGCGAATTGCTTTCTCATCGACATTGATCCCGAACGAGTTCCAACTATTCCATCCCATTGGAGGAGTGAGGGCGAGTTGTTGTTGGACCGGTGTCCCTTTGTCCTGCTGTCCGGAGTCTTTTGCATCCGTCTTGTTCTCCCAGCCTACGCTGGCAACAGCCAATGTGAGAACTGAAGTCCAGACTATTACATGCTTATTGTACCTTGTCATAACTATTCCTCCTGAGTGAATGTTATACTACTTGGTATTAATCTCAATTCGGTGTGTCCCGAGTCCAGCCGGAATATTCAGTACTTGTTTTGAATCTAATACCATTCTTGCCTTTTTCCCGTCAATGCGAACGGTCGCTCCCTCTCCAAACTTCTCCCTGGTACCATCGGACAGTTCCAGCGTCCACAGGGAGGGTTTCTTTTCGAAATACTTGCAGTAATGGTCATCATATTGAAACTCGATCCCCAGGGTGCTCCTCTTCATCTCCTTGACATTACTGTGCAGATACGCGCAAGTCTCATTAAAGCCCATCCAGTGTTTGTCCTTGTGGGCATCGATCCAGTTGGTGTTATCTGTCAGGTTGGCCCTTCGCCCTCCGGCGATCTTCGATGCCATCAACTCCTCTGTGGTCATCTTCAGAAGAGCATCCCAGCCTTCTTCAGTTGCATCTGCCGGATTGTTCGTTCTTGCCGTCAGGTCCAGATCATGGCAGGTAAACTGCTCGGGCATCATCATACTGAATTCGATGGTCCTGTCGAAGCCCACGTAACATTCCCGACTGACACCCAATCCTGCGATTGCAGCCACGCGACCATTATCGTTCCCACCCGGCTTCGACGGACTTATCTCTGCGCCTGTGCGAACTTCTGCGGAAAGGGAAACGACACCAAACGCCTTTCGAATGGCATCGATACCGCTCTTGTAGAGAAACAGCAGATCGTTCGACGGTACCGACACACCACCGCGCCGCACGTCAACGATCTCGTTATACCAATTTGTCACGGCCATTTCGCCGTCGATCGGACTCCCCCACCACGGCCCCGGCTCCGAATCCAGGTCCCAGTTCATGTGCGACCAGGCACGGTGCGGTTGAATCTCAAAGACGCCGCGCCGAAGTCCTTCATCAAGTCCGGCCTTTGTAGAACCGTAATCTTGCCAGTTACCGAAGATATCTTTGAATGGTTTGACCGACCACGGCGACTCGATGATCTTGTTTTTCGGATTCGCGAAACCGGGCGTAATATTCTGAACCATCATGAGCCCGCGCTTCTCGAGCGGCTCTATCAGGTATTTCATCAGAGTTTCTTTGCTCGGCGTCGGATAGTGCCACCTCAGGCTCCATGCATGTTCGCTGCAACCGATATCGTCCATGATGAAAATGAATCCGTTGTCGAAGTTATCATTGAAGATGCCGTACCCGATCGCATACACCAACGACTTCCTAAAGACCCTCCTCATCACCGGATACGTACGAAACCAGTTCTTCCCTCCGCCGATCCAAATTACTTTCGTGTCGCTGGTTACGTCCCTTACAGTCAGTTGAGGAGTCTGACCAACCTGGCCAAGCACTTTTGTCGCATCGCCTGCCGTGCAACGAATAACAGAGATCTTGGATTTCTCCTCGATGACTTCTCCCGGTTTTAGAGTGACACCGTTGCCTCCCACGATGCTTGGTGCCGCTGACAACTTCTCGTCCGGCAGCACTGTTCCCACGGCTCCAGACGTAATGAAATGCTTGCCCGAGATCGTGAACCCATCTGTCTTTCTACCTTGCCGCAAATCCACAACCCCCTCGTACTTCACACCAATTAAATCAGCCACCTGTGTAGTCTTGATATTGTCAAAGAGGGCGATCAAGCTTATTCCATACTCTTCGACGACTCGTTTGAGTGTCTGGTAGTTCGCGGAAAACCCCTGGAGCTTGTCCGGGTCCGCCATCCATATCACGCAGCCATAGTTGGGCTTTGCCTCACCGTCCAGAAAACGGTTTATCTGGAGCCGCTGCTCATCTAGGCGCAAAATGTCGAATGGAACCCCCCAGATCTTGAGCATCGTCACGACATCGATAAACTCCCCTCCCTTGACACGCTTCGAGTCGATGTTGTAGCTAAGCGGATCAGTCCACTGGTCACCGATGACGACGAGAACGCGGAAGGGTTTGACTGCCGGTGGTTGTTTGTTGCCGGCGAGTGCGACGACAGCAAATGCCAACAGAACGAAACTCAAAATGAAAATTCGTTGCTTGGCTGTATTCACTCTCTGTTGTCCTTATGGTGTTGTCCGCTGCGGCGATAACTCATATCTTCAGAAAAGTCTTCTTGCTGTACATCCAATACAGGATAAGCCAGATCACCGTGAGCGCCGCTGCCTCCTGGACAAATTCATTCCAGGGACCCAGCCACGGAGCAAGTCCCCCGACGAACACATTTCCAATATGTTTGAAGTCGAAAAGGTGAGTCGCAACGTAGACGCCAATGGCATTCATGCCGATCACAACAAAAAAGAACGCCCATTTTCTGTACCCCCACACATCGATGACAAGATAGAAGAGGGCCAGGAGCAGGTAGCTCCATCCGGCGGCGTACAACACGAGAGAACTGGTCCACAGGTGATGAATGATCGGGAACCAGATGCCCCAGATCAGGCCGGCGACTACGCAGCCGATCCCGAGTAGTGCCAATTCACCCGCTTTCCGCATTTGCGCGCGCTTCGAAAGCAGGATCTGACCCGCGAAGACCCCAAGCATCACAGAGCAGATAAATGTCATGTTTGTGATGATGTACGTCCAGCCTTCCCCTTCCTGCCAGTGGCCGAGGACGGCATTGTCGACGTAGAGAGCCAGGTTCGTGTTCCGCTCAAAGAAGCCAGCCCCAATCCCCGGAATGGGAACCAACGCCATCACCGCCCAGTACAGCAACAGGAGGATTGCTGTTACAGCCACCTGCCATCGAAACTTTAACTCAAGGATCATGACGGAACTAACAAGATACCCCACAGCGATGGCATGTAACGTATCTGTCCACAGATGTAGCTTTGTCGAATCAAATTTCAGTAAGTGACCGGAGGCAATCAGTCCGAGGATGTAGAGGATGACCACTCTTCTCAAGACGTGAAGATAGAGTTTCTTCTTGGTATCGCCGTGATCAAGCCGCTTGACAAACGAAAAGGGCATGACAGCCCCTACAATGAAAAGGAACAGGGGCATGATCAAATCATAGAAATGAAACCGCCCCCATGAGTGTTCAAAATTCACGTCCATCCCCTGGAGAAAACCAATGCCAGAATTCTTGGCAAGGGAAACAAGGACCTGGGCACCTCCGATGATCCAAAGCATGTCAAAGCCTCTGAGGGCATCGACGCACATCAGTCTTTGACTGGCAACCGGTGATTGAGTTTGGGAATCCATCGTGCTTCCCTTGTTGAATAAGTTGCAGCGGAGAAGAAGATTATTTCACGCTGTCGATCAATATGAAATCGTACTCCTTCAGCATGTTTTTATATGGGGCTTTGTATGTGACGGTTTCCTCGGATTTCAAGTTGTGCTTGTTGTCCCAGACGACGACATGAATCTTTGAACCATCGGCGAGACCCGGGATTGAGACTTCAAGCTCAGTCGTTTCGATTGCGAGGAGTGCTGTCACATTCTTTCCGACAATGCCCCAGACATTTGAGGATGGAGGTATTCCACCGCCTGAAAGCAGATTGGAGATCGGATAGGCGACCTCCCAGTTTAACGCAGTCGCTGTAACGAGATACTTCTTGTCTTTGCCGACGATGTACGGTCCCCGACCATATGTTTTGTTCGGCTCGCAGTAGATGGTTCCACTGATTGCGTCCTTTGGAATGACGGTGCCCGCACGCAAATCCCCGCCGTGCTGTACATCCGAGCCGGTGAATCTCAAGTACACATTCCCATAATATCCGGTGTATGGAAGCTGAGCCTCCTGGTTCTTTGGAAGAGAGACGTCAGCTTCACCGTCTTCCCCGCCGCCAAACCGAAACGACTTCGTCCCGTCAACACCGCACTTTTCCAAAGCCGTCTTCCAACTTGGACTTACACTTGATCCACCCGGGATGCTGCTGCCGCATTGAACGAAGACGGGCTTATCGCCACTGAACAGTGCCACAACGTCGTCGGGCAGGACGTCGCCGCTGCCGCCCGAGGCATAAATCCAATACGCATCGGCGGGCACTACTTTGTCACTCACAATGATGTTGTAGCCGGCATTCAGCGCGCCGGAAGTAATGGCATCGCCGGAGTTGAACAGGCGGCTCCATCCGGGATCGACCGCCTGACTGCCGGACGATTTGCTCCATTGCTTCAGGAGAACCACAATGTTCATTACGGGTCTGTCTTTTTCCTGCTTGTTAACATATTCCGTGATCCAGGCCTGTGTCTTGATGGGGTCGAACAGATTCATCCCTCCCCAGATCATGAAATTGTCCACCCTGAACTGCAGAGCGCGAATCATGCAAATGTCAGCGACCACTGCTGGAGAGTACTCGCCCGGAATGCCCCAGTTGCGAGTCAAGGGCGAAATCAAGGATGTAGGCTTCTTCCAGTATTTTGCCCAACCAAAACCGAGCGTACCGTGCTCGGCCAGCGTGGCTATGTTGAATATCTTGTCACGTTTGAGATAATAATTGTAGATATCGATGGTGCCTGTCTCGGGCCAGAGTGGGACGAAATGAGGCTCCTTGAGCAGCATCGGATCAGTGCCGGAGACATAATCGACGCCTCTCTTTTTGAGTTCTCTCGCCAGTGACACAAAGACATCCGGCTTCACTTCGAAGCACTCTTCGAATACACCATCCGCCCCGCAGTTTGCAATGTCATCAGCGACCTCCTTGATATTCTCCGGAGTCCACTGATTTTGTTTCCAGTGCCACGGATTAACCCCCTCTATATTGATCGATACCTTAAGTCCTTTCTTGTGTGCAGCCTTCGCAACCGGAGTGAGCATATCCCATTTGAACACTCCCCACTTCTGTTTTTCGAGAAAGGGAGATTTGAAATAGTAGTGCATCTCCGGCCCGACGCGATCAGCACCCCACATTTCGAGACCTCGCCAGCCTTTCGCATACGCATCATCCATCAGCGCTGACAACCGAGCGTCGGTCCCCTGGTCCACCGCCTGCCGATGGTCGATGATCCCTTCAACCCAGTAGCGAGGGCTGTACTGTTCCTGTGCGACAACGATTGATACAAACTGAAGCACCACATAGAGTCTAAGCACTTTCTTGAACATCTTATACCTCCCGGATTGAACCCGAAAATCAGGCGATTGCCGTATTCACCCTATTTATCTTTTCTTGGCGGTTTGATTCTACGACGAGAGCGTTAGCGTGCGTACTTTTGGACACAGTGCGCATAATGATCTGTCACGTAGATGCTTCCATCGGCTCCAACTGCTATCCCTATCGGGAAATGCTTACTGTCGTCCAGGACTCCCGGTGTCATCCAATGCTCTTTGTATTCCCCGCTAGCGGTCAACAATTGAATCCGGAAGTTGTACCGATCACACACGTAAACGTCTCCTTTGGAGTCAACCGCGACACCGTGCGGCTCGCTGAATTGTCCCCCCTTTGCTTCCTTTCCTTCTCCATATTGTCCGAATCGCTTCACCAATGCCCCTTCCTTCGAAAAGATGGAGATACGATGGTTTTGTCTGTCGCTCAGGATGATGTTCCCGTCTCTGCCTATCGCTATCTCATGCGGCATATAGGCTTTGAAACCAATACTTTCTTCCGAGCCCCATTTTGCCAGGAACTTCAGATCTGAATCGAATGTCTGGATTCTGTAATTGAATGCATCAATCACATAGAGAACGTCCTTCTCATCGACGGCGATGCCGTAGGGGTATTTGAATTGCCCGTCTTGCGTTCCGTAGGAACCAATTGACGCCAAATACTCGCCTCTTGGAGAGAACTTCTGGACTCGATTGTTGTTCATATCGGCCACATAGACGAAGCCTTTCGAATCGATCGCTATGCCGTACGGGTACGTGAATTCCCCGGGTCCCTTGCCCAATCTGCCCCACATGAGAATGAAGTTCCCTTCCGCATCGAATTTCTGGATCCGTTGATTGTGTTGGTCCACCACGTAGACATTCGAGGATTTGTCCACAGCAATCATCGTCGGGTATTTCAGCTGCCCTGGTTTGTCCCCAAACTCTCCCCACTGCTTGGTCATGCCCTGACCGGACTGAGCGTTCACTATCGGCGTGATGCCGCAGATAAGTACTGCAGCAAAAATCACCTTGATAAGCTGACTATTCTTCATGGTTCGTTTCCTCTTTACAGTCACGAGTTAAGAAACGCTGCGATTACTTTTTCGTGTTATCGAGCACTGTGATAAACTTCTCGAAATCCTGGTCATACCCATCGCTCCGGGACATAAAGCCTTTTTCTATGTCGCCGCCATTCTGACTTCTGTGCTTATTCCACGCTTCATATTTTATTGTACGATATTTTCTAATGTCCATTCGAACGTCGGCCCTTCCTCTTCCACTCTCCTGCGCTTCGGTGTCTGACAGCCAGCCATGGGGCAGCGTCCACAATTTCCCAACTGCCATACCTTGTGCAATCGCCTTTTTGAACGCCAAGTACATCAAATATCCGCTATCTCCGTGATCGAGCTTTTCTCCGCCCGGCGTGTGAATGATCGTGATCTCGGATTGATATTTCTTCAGCAATGCGACGACGAAATTCACATCTTCGCTATATCTTGTGGCAAGGCTTACATGTTTTCTGCCTGGCGGATCATATTTCAGATACTCTTCCGTACCATAAATGACCAATTTGCGGCCAAGCCATAGTTCTGGCTCACAAAAATCGAGGAAGACCGGCTCGGCGCCAAACACCTTAGCTGCCTGCAAAGCTTCCTCTCTTCTGATCTGCATTGTTTCCAGTGCATCCACCTGGTACACCTTCGGGGACCCTGTTACAGCAGCGGTCAACTTCCTGCCCGCAAAATCCCAGTTACCCGGCACCTTTTCAATCTGATTGCCCGAGAGGTTATTCATGACGCAAACGTAAATGCCTTGATAGCCCTCCGCGATATATTTGGCAAAGGTTCCGCCGGCCATTTGTTCAACATCATCGGCATGAGCCCCGAACACCAGAATGCATTTTCGAGGTTTGTTTCCGTCGCCGGCAATAATGAAAGTCGCAGGGACAAGGAATGCCAAGATCGAGTACTTCAGAAACCTCAGGAATGTGCCTGGCTTCATCTCACAACTCCAATCACGTAGTCAGTAAACACTTGTTGACCCCAGCGCCCGAATTGCACGACAACATCATTTTGTGTTATCGAGGACTGTGATGTACTCTTCGACCATACCTTCGGGTGTCACCTGGCCTCTTTCTACATAGTCTTTGTAGAAGATGCTTTTTTGGCTGACGTGTCTACAGTATGCTTCATACTTGATCTTCAGATAGTTTTTGATATCGATGCTGACGTCGGGCTTTCCTCTGCCACTTTTCCGTGCCTCAGGATCCAGCAACCACCCGCCCACATCCATCCAGAGCTTCCCGACTGGTATTCCTTGCGCAATTGCCTTTGTGAATGCCAAATACATGAGATATGCGCTGTTTCCGTGCTCATCTTTGTCACCACCCAAGGCATGGATAATAACAATCTCAGGTTGATACTTCTTCAGCAGGTCGACAACAATGCCCACTTCCTTGCTCATGGTCGAAGCCACACTGATTTGTGGTCCTCCGGGAGGTTGGTATTGATGGAACTCATCGGAGCCGATATAGCATTCCTTGCGTCCCTGCCAAATGAATATTTCACGATAACCAAGGAATACGGGCGTTGCGCCATACAACGCCGCTGCATTTCTGGCCTCCTCCTGCCGAATCTGGATCGTCTCGAGTGCATCCACCGGGTAGAGATGAGGCGAGTTTGAAACGGTAAACCTCGTGCCCCTGCCGTACCGGGGATTCTGAGTATTCTGAATCGTGCATCCCGCTGTGTTGTTGTTGACGACGACGTAAATTCCTTCATACCCAGATCCGATGTATTTGGCGAACGTGCCTCCGGCCACCGCTTCGACATCATCTGCATGAGCGCCGAATACGAGTATACATTTCCTGGGTTTCTCTTTGTCCCCTGCAAGTACAATGCTTGCGGAAAGGAGCAGGAAGAGCACAGAACATTCCAGAATTCTGAAATTCGTCTTCGCTTTCACTCTAGGACTCCTTGTCTCGACAACCCTCTCGTACTTCCGAATGGCGCTAGTGAGTATTGTCTATGACCGTGATGAATTCTTCGATTGTTTCTTTTGCCTGTGCCTTATTCTTTGCCACATAGTTCTTCCCAAAGCCACCGTTCTGACTCAGGTGTTTATTCAGAGCCTCGTATTTCGTCTTTAGATACTTTTTCACATCGATGTGAACATCCGGCTTTCCTCTTCCGGTTTTCTGCGCCGTATCATCCAGGAACCATCCATCAACTTTCATCCACAACTTCCCCACTGCAATACCTTTGCTCATCGCCTTCTTGAATGCCAGATACATCAGATAGGCACTGTTGCCGTGATCAAGCTTTTCACCACCCAACGTGTGAATGATGATGATCTCCGGTTGGTACTTTTGCAGCAGTTCCACTACAATGTTGATATCCTCGCCATATCTAGTGGCAAGACTAACATCGTGTTTGGCCTGAGGGCTGTACTTCAAGAACTCTTCCGAGCCATACACAACGATTTTGCGGCCCAGCAGAATCTCAGGTTCACTGAAATTCAGAAAGACCGGCACTGCACCATACACAGCTGCCGCTTGCCTGCATTCTTCCTCACGAATTTGATTCGTTTCCAGAGCATCGACTGGATACATTTGGGGCGAACTGGAAACCGAGAACTTTGGACCCCATTTGTCGCCGGGCGCCTTCTCGATATTGCAGCCGGCAGTATTATTCGTGACACAGACATAGATGCCTTGATAGCCCTGAGCTGTGTACCTGGCTAATGTCCCGCCGGCAATCTCATCGACATCATCGGCGTGAGCGCCAAAGACCAGGATACATTTCCGGGGTTTATCTTTTGCTCCAGCCATAAGGAAGTCTGATGATACCACGAGTGCGACGACAAGGAGCACTTGGAAGAGAGGAAATCTATTTGGTCGCATCGGGATTGCCATGTTTAGAATGTTGCACAACATTTCCTGAAGTCCTTCTGAGGAGCCCCGCTTCAACGGGTCGTGCTCCTCAACAGAAAACCCTCGCGCTATACGGTTATATCTTGATCAAGATCTTGTTCTTATAGAGCCAGTAACACATATACCAAAGCAGAAACCATGCTGCGAAGGCCGTGGCATACGGCAGAAGTACTGGCGACCAGAAGAACAGGGCATAGGTAAACGGTTTCGCTATCTTAATCAGAAGAGAAGCGCCACCAAACTGATCGAACAGATAGATGAACAGGCAATTCATACCGACGATTGCAAAGAACTTCGGGACTTTTTGAATCTTCTTCAGATCCACCATCCAATAGGAGAATGCAAGAGCCACCAAACACCATCCACCGGTTTCGATGACATAGGAAGATGTGGCAATTCTCTTGACGATCGGTGTAATGGGATCGAGAGCGAAGCCGAGGGCGATGCCGATGAGCCCTGCGATGATGAGAATCTTCAACTTCTGGTTGGACGTCCTCTCGCTCCGCAGGATCAACCCCGCGACAACTCCCCAGATCGTAAATGCCGCCGTGGGAACAGCGTTAAAGGCCACCCAATACCCCTTCTCAGTCATCCCCATCAGCTGTAGATCAACCCAGGTCCCAAAATTCTGTGCTGGCACAAATGCCTGGTTGAATCCTTCGACAGGCCAGAAACGATAGAGCAATTCGCTCAGCAGGAGGAATCCAAAGCTAACAGCCACCTGAACCTTAATCGGCTTTCTCATCAACAAAAACGCAACGATGTAGGTAAATCCCAGTTGAGTGAGGACATTCCAGAGTTTCCAGACCGGCCTGCCTGCGCTGATGCTGTAATAAATGATGCCGAGCATGAAGAGCCAGGCCGAACGCTCAACGGCGTGCAAGAGTATCTTCTTCCAGGGATCTCCTCTTTCCAGCCGTTTCAATGCCGAAAACGGGATCGCAACGCCGACAATGAACATGAAGAAGGGCTCGACGAAATCCCAGAAGGTCAACCCATTCCATGGATGGTGCTCAAACTGAAACCCGATGAATGAGAGGATGCCGTTATCGGAAGCTTGCAGAAGGCGATACAGGCCTGACGACTTACCGATGAGAAGAAGCATTGTCAACCCTCGGAAGAAATCGAGCGAGAGGAGACGCTGCGCACTTGCTTGAGGCGAGATGTCCTGGGTCATTTCATTTTCCCTTTTCATTCAAATCGATAGTGATTTCCGCCTGTTCACTCCCCTGGTGTGTAACAAGTATGCGGTTCTCAGTGAACTGGAACAATCGCCAATTCAGAGACCCCTCGGCCACCGAACCCGTTTCAATCTGATAAACCGTCTGGCCGGCCGGGAATCTGATCCCTTCAAAAATGTTCGAATGCCCATGGCCGACAACCATTGCTTTGATGTTCGGATTCTCGTTCACGAGCTTTAACAGCCCATCCGAACATTGCTTCGCGGTGGGCCAATCCAACAGACCGTGTTCCTTGAAGCAGATGCCATCTCCGTTGATGTCCCCAACCGAAAAATAGATATGAAAGAACAAGATGACCGGCTCGCGCCCGGCGCTCGACAGTAGTTCCTTGAGCCAGTCAAACTGAACCTTGTCGATGACCCTTCCTTCGTCGTGCAGGCTGTAGCCGTTGTCAAGAAAGATGAAATGATAGTTGGTCCTGCCAACCCGAAAGATCCTGGAATAATAGGTGCCATCATGAAAACACGGGATGTTTCTTATCCAACTTGCACGCGCCCGGTCGGCAGAGGTCTGGGATTCAACGATCGTTGAGTCAGTATCATGAACGACATACTTCGTAAGGTCGTGATTGCCCAGCGTCAGATACAGTGGAACCGGACACTGATCATTCACTGTTCTCAATTGTTCAATCTGATTCGCCAACAGCTTGTGGGATTTTGTTTCCCCCTCATACATGTCGAGCACATCTCCGGTGATTACAACAGCATCGGCTTTCACTTGTCTGGGAACCGATCTGAAAAACTCGGTCAGCGAATCGAGTCCGCTTCTGACAACGAAATGCCTGACCGGGAGCAACGGATGACATTCATCCTGGTTATACAGCAGATGGAGATCACTTGTATGAAGGACGTTCAGCGTGTCGACAGCTTGACCACGTGCTCCGTATGCAATCAGCACTGTGAACAGTGTCAAAGAGAACGCAATTTTGTAACGGCTCATCGAGATTCGTGACATATGCGCTATTGGAAGACTTTACGCCTGGTTACTCTGGTACGGAATGGATCCTGCAACGCAAAGAATCATTTCCCCTGGTGTTGGGCCTCATCGATGAATGCGAGCATATTCTCCAACGGAATGTCCCCCTGCAGTTCATGCGAAGGGGCCAGGATGTAGCCGCCCCCTTTACCCAAAACCCTGATCCGCTCCCTGATTTCTTTCCTGACATCATCCGGTGTGCCGTAAGGCAATGTTCTTTGTGTGCTCACTCCCCCCCAGAAGGTCAGGTCCCTGCCGTATTCTTTCTTGAGTTTTTCGAAATCGAAGGCTTCGGCCTGAAGCGGTGTTATCATATTGACGCCGATCTCGATCAGATCCGGGATAATCTCTGAAATGTCGCCGCACGAATGAATTGAAACTGGCAGGCCTGCATCGTGGACGGCATCGTACAATTTCCGGAGTCGTTTCTTGAACATCGTTCGCCACAAGTCGGGGCTCATGATGAGACCATGCTGCTGCCCCCAGTCATCACCAAAGTGGAACGCGTCGATTGGGTATTGACAGAGTCTCTTTGTGATCACCAGATTAAACTCAGTAATTCTTTCAAAAAGCTCTTCGATAAACGCCGGATTCTCTACAAAATCCATCAGAACTGGTTCAATACCCCTTAGAATCCACGCCCTTTCGTAAAGCGAAAACCCTATGGCACCCACGACAAACCTGTCTCTGTTCCCGTCGATGAACGCAGGAATCTCACCCAGCTCCATGATTTTGTTTGCATCGGGAAAATCATACCCTTTCAATGTCGCTTCTTTCAGCGGGTAGTCGATGACGGTCCCAATATCTTCTCCTGGCTTCAGTTCCCACGTGGCTCCGAATGCATCCTTGAACTTGCCCGGACCCACGTCCTCCGTTTTGAAGATCGAATAGAAGCTTGGCTCAAACATGGCTATATGATTGCCGATAACCTCACCCAGGTCCCTCTCACCGAAATGCCCTCTAAGCTTCTTCTCAGCTGCGGAGAGACAATCCATCTGGTAGGGAATGAAATCGGTTTCGTGATGAGCCATCGCGTCTTTTACTCTCTCCTTCTTCGTCATCTCGAATCCCATGGATTGTCCTGCTCACGTCCGAGAGAGCGGGTGATGAGAGTCCGGTTCTTCACGCTGTTCAATCCTTCTTGATGATTGTGAAATAGTCCCAAACGTGGCTTCCTTTTTCATTCAATTCATCGCAAAGAAATTTCACATCCATCCTGTCACCGTGAACATCGATGACGACGGATCCCTCATTATCAGATCCGGGGAAGTAAACGGGAAATATCTGATAATGCCTGAATGTCTTGATGGGATTCGAAGTCCCGCCTGCTGCCGTTGTGATGAATACGGTCCCCTGGTGCGGCATTCCCTTCTTCTTCACGTACGGACCACCAGTGTCTTCCCTGCCGATTCCAGCATTTTTCTTGTTCGCTTCGGTCAACGTTGTTGTTGGTCCAATCAATTTGTCCAGCAAATAAGACCGTTCATACACGTGGTTATGTCCCTGCAGAACGAGGTCCACGCCATGGTCTTCCAGTATGGGCAGCCAATCTGTCCTTTGTGGCGGCGCATATTCGACCTCATCCGAGGGGTGATACCCCCCGCTATGAAATGGTTGATGCATGCACGCGATCAGCCATTCTTGCTTGTTGTTGTCCAGGTCCTTCTTCAACCATTCCCGTTGGGCTTTTCTGCCGTTTTCATCATGTATCTCAGTGCACAAACTTACCACGTGAATATTCGCGTAATCAAACGAGTAATACTCTGCGGCGACGGAGGCGATCCCCCCAGCTTCGGCTTTTGATGGGATCGTAAAAGTTCTCTTGTAGTTGTATATGCTGTCGTGTTCGTCATGATTGCCGACCGTTGTGTAGAGCGGTGACGACTTCAAAACGGGTTCGAGCTGATCGAAATAGTTGTGCTGCAACTGAAACAATGCATCATCTTCAGTCTGATCTCCCATGGAAAGAACAAAACTCGCATGGTAGCCGTTGTTGAAAGCCTTCCACTGAGCGACCGTCTCGAGCCGTCGCGCATTGTTTTTGGAATTGGTTTGGCCAAAATCTGAAATGGCCCAGATTCGGACTGGTGTTCCGGTGCCCACAGAGGGGGCGGTAATGAAATATTGTTCTTCGTTTCCCTTCGACGAACCATCAACGGTGTAATAGTATTTCGTGTTTGGCACGAGTCCGGTCACCGGCACCTGGTGATAGATTCTCTCGTCTTCAGATTCCACAATTGTTTCGGACAGTGGGGAGAGTGAAGTGCCGTAACGGACTTTTCCGATGTCCCCTGTACCACTTTGCCACCGGATGATGACGCTTGTCGGCGTGGGGACCTGAAGATAGGGTTGCCGGGTAACCTGGGCGAACGCCTGCACAGCGAACAAGAACAACAGCAGCAAAGATTGTTTCCTGACAAACATGGATTTCTTCATTTCGTCTTCGATCCTCAGTAATTGTGATCGTTGTCTGCAGGTCTGCAAGACCTGATGTTAACGCACCAGCAGCATCTTCGTGCTCTTGATCATCGTTCCCGTTTGGATCTGCGCGATATACATGCCACTCGGTAAGTCGTTTCCATTTCCATCTTTCGCAATCCAACTCATCGTATGATGGCCTTTGTCCGTCACTCCGTCGAGCAGGGTCGCGGCACTGCGACCGAGTACATCATAGATCACGATCTTCGCAGATCCTCGTTGCGGCAGATCGTAAGAGATGTTTGTTGACGGGTTGAATGGATTGGGATAATTGGCGATCGCAAATTCGTCAGGGACGTGAGTCATACTCCCACGAACTGCTGAGACAATCTGGGGCGCTGCGACGGTGAATGAATCGATCACAGTCCCCGGCGTACTGCAAACCTGTTCCTCTCGCGGCTTGTAGTCATTACCAGGATTGGTCGTGTTGGGAGAACAGATGAATCGGCCCTGAATTGCGTCATCGGTGAAATCAAGAACCAGAATGCCGTAATGAATCGCACGAAAAGCACAGTTCGATGGCTTTGTCGGGCTATCCCATCCACGAAAATATGACCCCGTCGTGCTATTGATAATATATGTCATTCCGCTTGATAGCGGATAACGCTCATACTGGTGGTTATGGCCGCTGAGATCAAGCACATACTTCGGAAAAGCAGTATGGAAACCATCCAGGACGGTCCGCATACTTGTTTCACCGGGGCTGCGTCCACTTGCGCTTGTATAAGAAGACCTGTGACCGAAAGTTACTATGAACCTGATATTGGGATCATTCTGGGCGGCTGAGAACACAGGTGTAACCTGGTTTTTCCACTCGATGCGGGTTGAAGAAGTCCATGGTTCAGGAAAGCTGATAAACCTTGTGTTACCGTAGTCAAACCAACCCCAGTCCTCACCTCCGGCGCTCACTGCCGGTGAAAATAGCATCGTCCCTGGATTTGGTATGTCAAAGCGCCCCTTAAAGGTTCGCAGATCATCTGCGGTGGTGTACTCCCAATCGTGGTTCCCCTCGACGGGCATCCAAGCAGCGCTCTGCGACCAGACCATCGCATCCTGAAAACGTCGTACGACTTTCTGCTGCCCATCGGGGCCCGCCCCTGTTAAGTCTCCGGTTGACAGCACCAAGGCAGGTTTGAACCCCGCGATCTGAGCGAACATAGCTATGCACTCCGGCGAGTTGTCATGCATATCGCTCGTAGTGCAGATCCTGAAGCCCGCCGTCCCGGGTGGAGGAGGCGTCCGGAACTTGTTCATCTGTCCGGTGCTGCCGATTCTGTAGTAATAGCTGGTGTTCTGCTGAAGCCCGGTAAGCTTTGCTTCCCAATAAGGACCGGGATCTGAAATCCACGGTGATGTCACCGGCAAGAAGGCCGGATGTGACGCCAGAACTGAAGTGCTGAGATTGCTGGAGTCAGCACCGTACCGAATCTGGTCGGCTGTTCCTATCCAATCAAATGTAATTGCCGTATTGCTGATAATGGAGTAGTGCACCTGATCGACCTCGGCCACTCTCGTCCTTGTTGCTCCGCTACTCTCCTGCTTCGCCACAGTTTGTGCTAACATCGGTTCATAGGAGGCCAGGAGGAAGGAAACTGAGAGAAGTATGATCGCAACGCTCTTCTTCATTCAAGATTCTTGATTAGAAATTCAACGATTGAATTCGAATTTAGCTAAGTCTGACTTCTTCTCAACTCTCACCGCAGGAGCATCATTTTTGTACTCTTCAAAAATTGTCCCGACTGAATACGGGCGATGTACATGCCGCTTGTCACATCGTTCCCTCTTCCGTCTTTCCCGGACCAATCGATGGTGTGATTTCCTGTTGCGACTTCCCCGTCGACCAACGTGGAAACGACTCGGCCTAGAACATCATAGATTGTTATCGTAACGTGCCCGGTTTGCGGAGCAGTATACGAAATCCGTGTTGATGGATTGAAAGGGTTGGGGTAGTTCGATATAGAGAAATCTTCCGGGAGCAAAGCCCGACTATCTTCAACGGAAGTCGCATTCGCCGACTTCAGTATCGTAAAATAGTCCCAAATGTGGCTTCCCTTGGCGTCCAATTCGTCACAGAGAAACTTCACATCCATCCGGTTGCTACCGTCAACATCAACCACCAAGGATCCTTCATAGTCTGAGCCTCTGAAGACTACCGGAGTGAAGGCGAACGGATAGCGGAGATTACTGGCATCACTTGAAGTTCCGCCGCCTTCACAGTTGACGAAGATTTCTCCGCCGTGCGGCCGACCTGCCACCTTTTTATATGCGTGATCAACATCTATCCTGCCGAGTGCCGTATCGATTTTGTTCGCCTCAGTCAGGCTTGTCGATTTTCCCGTGAGGTTGTCGAGCATATAGGATCTCTCGTAGACGTGGTTGTGGCCCGCCAGAATGAGATCGACCCCTGCGTCTTCCAGCACGGGCAGCCAATTCGCTCTCTCCGTCATGGAAAATGGGTCCGTATCTGACTTGTGGTCGCCTGCGCTGTGCATTGGGTGGTGCATGAGAGCAATCAACCAATCAGATTTGTTGGCCGACAAGTCATTCTTCAGCCATTCTGTTTCAGGACTTATATCGAAACCGTCCGCGCAGAGCACCACAACATGGATATTGGCATAGTTGAAGGAATAGTAATCCTCGGTGCCCGAAGCCAGCCCCCCGGCCTCAGCGTTGGCCGGCAGTGTAAACGAGGCTTTGTAGACAACGCGTTGATCACCAGCATCATGATTGCCTACGGTGGTAAAAAGAGGAGTTATCCTGAGAACATCCTGAAGCTGGTTGAAGTAGTTTGCCTGAAGCTGACTCTCCCAGTCTGATTCTGATTGATCACCTAACGAGAGAACGAGATCGGCAGCGAGCGAATTGTTATTGAACTCCTTCCAGACATTAACAGTGACAGTCCTGCGGGCATCGTCCGAGGTGGAAAACGATTGACCAAAATCCGAAATCACCCAAAGTCTTGTGAATTGACGTGTACCTGTAACGGGTGCCGTTACGAAATATTGATCCGATGTGCCACCAGAAGGACCCGTCACCGAGTAGTAGTATTTCTGCTTTGGGGACAGTCCGGTAATTGTTATCTCATGTTTTATTGCGTTGCCGGTGTCAGACTTTGCTTTTGTCAGCGACGTCGTTGAAGCCCCATAATAGACCGTCCCAACCCTTGCGCTGTCCGAATCCCACCGCACGACGATGCTGTTTGGCGTGACAATTTGAAGATACGGCTGGCGCGTAACTTGCGCAGACATCTGGACTGACAGCAAAAACAGAATCAGCAACAGTCCGTTTCTGTGAAGAAGGCGATGGTTCATAGCATCCCTCGATTTCCGCCGGAAGGTCCTCGTTCATGAGGCCACCGACGATTTTACCTTAGCAACAGCATTTTTGTGTTCTTTATGAACTCACCAGCGCGGAGTCGCGCGATGTACATTCCGCTCACAAGATTGTTACCTCTCTCATCTTTTCCAGACCAATCAACAGTATGAGTCCCTTTCTCCTGCTCTCCGTCGACCAGAGTCGCCACAGTGCGACCAAGCAGATCATAGATCGAGATTCTCACTGAACCCCGTTGCGGGAGAGTATAGGATATCTTTGTCGACGGGTTGAATGGGTTGGGATAATTTGTAATCGAGAAATCACTCGGAAGGAGGGTCCTGTCACCGACAACAGATGATACCTTCGGTGCCTTGATGATTGTCAAGCTGTCCCAGACGTGGCTGAGAGTGATAAGATGTGGTTGATCACAGATGAATTTGACATCCATGCGGTTGCTACCGCTGACATCGATGACCAACGAGCCTTCGTTGTTGGATTGCTTGAAAACTATTGGAGTGAAGCTCAAGGGAACTGTCAGGTATTTGGGATCGTTTGCTGTTCCGCCCCCCTGGCATGAAATGAAGATTTCCCCCTGATGCGGTCGGCCCGGTTCTTTCTGATAGGCATGGTCTATCCCGATCCTGCCGAGCGCGGTGTCTATCTTATTGGCAGATGTGATGCTTGCGGAATTACCTGTGAGGTTATCAAGAAGGTACGATCTTTCGTATACATGGTTATGACCAGAAAGGATGAGATCGACCCCTGCTCCTTCCAGCAACGGGAGCCAATTTGCCTTTTGCGCGAGCGCAGTTGCATCGCCATCCGTTGGATGATAGCCGGCGCTGTGCATTGGCCGGTGCATGTAGGCAATCAGCCAATCGGACTTATTGTTTGCCAGATCGTTCTGAAGCCATGTCTTCTGAGCCCCCGAAATGCTCACATTGTTTTCAACCGTGAGGGCGACGAAGTGAATGTTTGCGAAGTTGAAGGAGTAGTAGTCCTCCGTTCCCGATGGGGATCCGCCCGCTTCAGCGCGCGTCGGCAGGGTAAAATCGGCCTTATAGTTGACTTCACCGTCGGTGTCTTCATGGTTCCCTGCAATCGTAAACAGGGGCGTGCATTTGAGAACATCTTGAAGCTGGTTGAAGTAGTTGGCCTGGAGTTGTGCTTCCGTGTCTTCTTCCGACTGATCGCCAAGAGAAAGCAGCACGTCAGCATGCACATCGTTGTTGTTGAATGCCTTCCAAAAACCAACAGTCTGAAGCCTTCGAGTGTCATCCGATGTGCTGTTTGATTGACCAAAATCAGACACCACCCAGATTCTGGTCGACTGAGCGCTCCCTGTAGGCGGCGCAGTGACAAAATATTGATCAAAAGCGCCTCCGGTCGTGCCGGCTACGGAGTAGTAGTATTTCTGTTTTGGAGATAATCCCACAATCGTTATCTCATGTTTCGTTCTGGCGCTGCTTTCTGATTGAGTGCTTGTCAGCGATGTCACTGACGCACCGTAATGAACGGTACCGACTTCCGAAGTCTGCGTGTCCCAGCGTATGGTGATACTGTTCGGCGTTACTATTTGCTGGTAAGGCTGGCGCGTAATCTGCGCCAGAGCCATCGAGGTAATCAGACACAGGAATAACAAGATCTGCTTTCGATGAAGGACATTTCGGATCACTTGGAACTCTCCTCTATTGAGCCTTCTTTGAGTTTCGCAATTTGGACATTCTTCAGTTCACTTGAGTCAGATCCACCGGTAAGGTCCTCACTCTTTTTCCAGTGGCTGAGTAAATTGCATTGCAGAGCGCAGGTGCAGTAACGCCTATCCCCAATTCTCCAATTCCACCAACCGGAAGGGTATTCTGCACGATATGCACTTCTACCTTTGGCATCTCTTCGTACGTGAGAATCGGATAACTGTCAAAATTGCCTTCACTTACTCCGCCGTTCCGAACTGTAATCCGTTGCTTCAGAGCCGCTGACAAAGCAAACGCAATGCAACTCTGCATCTGCGCTTCGACTGTATCCGGATTCACTACCAGGCCGCAATCGATCGCGCAGACGTACCGATCCACTTTCAGATTGTCTTTCCGATCAAGAGTGATCTCAGCAACAAATGCACAATAACTGTCATACGCCGATGCGCACGCGATCCCTCTCCCATGCCCCTTACTCAATGCGGCGTACCAGTCTGACTTCTGAGCGGCGATCGTAAGCACGTTCAGCAGTCTCGATTTTTCCGGGAGCATATCTCTTCTGAATTCAAACGCATCCTTCCGGGCTGCCAGGGCCATTTCATCGACGAATGATTCAAGAGCAAACGGGTTCTGCGAACGATAGACAGACCGCCAGTACCCGAGGGGAACGGGAGTGGTTACGATGCTGCCGGTCAATTCCATGAACGGAATCTGATACTCCCTCTCGATTGCCCCCCCTTTGAAGTCATAATGAGCCGGATCCAACTTCGTTTGCGATTTGAACTCTTCAATGGAAGGGGTGATGACATGATGCCGGAGGGATGCCGGCTTCCCGTGTTCATTGAGCGTCCCTTTCAGCTGATGAATGCTCGGAGGACGATAGAAGTCGTGCCTGGTATCTTCCTCCCTTGTCCACGTGAGCTTGATGGGTTTGCCGGCGTGTTTGGATAATTCGGCTGCCTCGACTGCGTAGTCAACATCGCCTCTGCGGCCAAAGCCGCCGCCACTGAATGTCACATACACCGTAACATCTTCCTCTTTCAACCTCAGCGCCCTGGCCACGGCTGTCTGAGCAGCTTGAGGATTCTGTGTCGGGGCCCAGAGTTCGACTTTGCCATCCTTGAAATGCGCAAGACAATTCATCGGCTCCATCGCTGCGTGGGCAAGGAAAGGCGTCTCGTACACTGCCTCGATCACCGTCTCGTTTTTCTGCGGCATCGCGGAAGTCCCGATCCGTGTGAGCATTTCCCCGGGTTCCCTGAGCTTTGCGGACATCGAGTTGCGGATGCTCTCGGAACTCACGTTCGCGTTCGGGCCCGGCTCCCAATTCACTGAGAGAAGCCCTTTCCCCATGAACGCGAGCCACGTCGATTCTGCGATGACAGCTACTCCTGTGCTGATGGCGGTTGCATCGAGCACTCCATTCAGCGCCTTCGTTCTTGTGGCATCAAAGCTCTTTATTCCGCCACCGAACGTCGGGATATGGCTTATCGTGGCAAAGCGCATTCCGGGCAACGTGTGATCTATGCCGAAAAGAGCTTCGCCGTACAGCTTGCCGGGTGTGTCGAGTCGATGGATTTTCTTCCCGATGATCTTGTAGTCTTTCGGGTCTTTCAGTTTCACACTCGTTGGAACGGGCAGTTTTGATGCATCTTCAACCAGTTCGCCGTAAGGAAGTTTCGTGCCGGAGATCTTGTTAACAACGACCCCCATTTCTGCTGAGCAGTCGGATGGTGTTATTTTCCAACGCGCAGCAGCGGCCGTTATGAGCATCGTTTTTGCGGTCGCTCCCACAACCCGAAGTGGTTCCCAGGATCTACGAATACTTGTGCTTCCACCAGTATTCTGGTCGCCGAACCTTTTGTCCGAAAACGCGTTTTCGACTTTTATCTTCTCCCAATCCACTTCGAGTTCTTCTGCGACCAGCATTGTCAGTGATGTGAATACGCCCTGACCCAGTTCCGATCTCGGCACGATAACCGTCACCAATCCGCTCGACTCAATTCTGATGAAGACATTGGGTGCAAAAACCTTCGGCGTATCACCTTTCTTTTGGATGAATCCTCTAAGCGGAACGTACGATGCCAGAATGAGCCCTGATCCGCCAACACTGAATATTCTGATAAACTCTCGTCTCGTATGTTTTATTCGTTCGGCCATGGAATCAGCCCTCCCGAACGATTGTTTCGATGGCTTCCCTGATCCTCTGGTACGTTCCGCATCTGCACAACACTCCGTTCATCGTCTCTGCTATTTGTTGTGGCGATGGCTTTGCGTTCTGATTCAGCATCGCCGCGAGGGTCATGATTTGACCGGGCTGACAGTATCCGCATTGCGACACTTCCCGTTCAATCCATATTTTGAAAATGGGGTTGTTTTTGTTTGCTGCCAGACCTTCGATGGTCGTGATGGATTTGCCGGCAGCTTTCTCAATTGGCACGGAACAGGATTTCTCTGCTTTTCTATCGATGTGGACAGTGCATGCTCCGCACAACCCTTCACCGCATCCAAACTTCGTTCCCGTCAAACCAAGCGTGTCCCGCAGCACCCAAAGCAACGGCGTGTCCCCGTCGACCTCGACCGTTCTCTGTGTTCCGTTCACCTCGATTGCGTATCGTGCCATAGGATTCCCTGCTGAATATTTCCCACTCGACGATTGATCTAAAGCCAGACGGTTACTTGCGGACGACATCGCCGTCCGCGTGTCCTGCCATCGTGTTGTCAAGAACCCGGATGTTCAAGGCCCCTTTGCTGATCAGAACCCCGCATTTCTGAGCTCTGGTTCCGGTGTCGCGGATCGTGTTGTGTTGAACGGTGATGTCCCTGATACCCGAACTAATGAAAAAGCCGTATCCGGGATTCTTCCTCCCATTATTCTCGACGACGTTCCCCGTGAAGACATTCCGATGGCTGTTGTTCGCCTCGCCATAGTTGTTGAACCAAATGCCGTTGCGTCCGTTTTCATACACGTGGTTCTGCACAAAGGTGTTGTCCGTGTCCTTCTTGTTGACCGATATTCCATCGCGCTTGTTGCTGAACACTTTGTTATTTCTGAATGTACTCTGCTTGACTCGCCAGCAGAGAAATATGCCATCAAGATTGTCATGCGAGCTGCATCCTTCAACCAGCGTGTTTTCGCACCCGGTCCCCGGATGAAAGCCCTTCCCGGTGGAATGCGAAGCCTCACAATTTCGGACAGTTATGTTCCTGGTCGTTTGCCAGCTGAAGACATCTCCGTTGAAATTCCTGGCCTTCACATTTTCCACCACACAGCCCGATGCGCGTTGAAGATAGATTGCGCCGCCGCGGCAACCGCCAAGCACATCGTTCGTTTCTTTGTTTCCATCCACCACGAGATTGGCGACACAAACATTCTCCGCACCTGTTACTTCGATGATGGAGCACGCGTTTGTCAATACGGCCTTGTGCCCGCAATCGTAATCCCGCAGCGTGGGTTGATCGAGAAAGAGCGTGTTGCCTTCGATTGCAACAATCGTTGCAACTGTCACATCGTAGTCGGACGGATACTGAGAATCCGACAGCTGCACGCCCATGCCGGGACGAAAGCCCTTCGCGTCGCGAACGGTGACCTTCACCATGCCGTAATCGCCGTCAACTTCCAGCAAGCTTCGATAACCATCGACCTTGTGCAAGACGGTCGAGTCCCCGGCTCCGACAAGCGTGATATTGCTCGACAGTTTTATTGGAGCTGAAATCTGATACGTTCCTGCCTTCAATTGCACTGTGCCGCCGCCATTCTTTGCTGCGTCGTCAACCGCAACCTGAATGGCAGCCGAGGTGAATGCCTGGATCTGCGTTGAAATTCCTCCGACCGCGATGGTTTGCTTCACAGACCTCGGAGAGATCAGCAGATCGCCGTCAACCAGGTCATTGCGGACCGTGATCATCGTATCGGACGCAGCCGAGGTCTTGGGGGTCGGTTGCGCATACGCGACAACAACCGGGATTAACAGTCCCAACACCACCTCAATAACAGTCCCTTTTTGCATCATGTATCTCCCTGTGAAAGGCCACCCGCATCGTTGAGCGGGATTCTACTGAGCCTCGGTCCCCTTCGCTTCCGTTCCCTTTTTCTTTTCGGAAACGGTCAACGCAAGGAGCATCACCGCATTTTCGTTGTCCTTTGTGAACTCGGCCGGCTTTAGAGTGATTGTCCTGATCTTCTTTCCGTAGCGGGAGTTCTCCCATTCGAACGAGAAAAACGTGACGGGTTTGACCTTATCGCCGGAACAATCAACAGCGGTCGCATCATACGCGTACTTGTTCTGACTGTATTTGGCCTTATCTTTTTCATTTCCCGCTATCCGTTGCTTCCATTTCCAATCAAGAATGTTGACACCGTAGCGAATCGGGACCGTCTCTATGAATCCATCTTCATAGAGGATCTCGTACCAACCCAACAGGTCAGCAGAATCGTCGAAGTTGAATATCATGTCATACGCCTTTTTATTCACAGCTTCCCTGGCGCATGCGTGCAGAAACATTATACTGCTGACATCTTCGTTCATCTCGAATACTCGGACGGCCTGTGAGGGCTTCGCGTCCTTCTGAGTCTTCACGACGAGAGCTCTGTTTCCCTGGTCTGACGGACGAACAAGCCTGTAAAACTTGTTGCCATCTCTCACGTCGCCCGACAACAATGCCGAACTATTGAGCCCCTCGATACCCTCGCTTAATGAAGAATTGAAACGGGAGGAGATGTCCAATGTCCTCACGGTACAACCATTGTCGCTCGGCAGAACCTTGCCGGTCAGGCGTGTCCGGATGTCGCTGATCAGCGGTTCGAATATGAACACGAGCGAATCGACGCTGAGAGAATGCTTCGACCAGAGCAGATTGGCCCCGCCGAGAAGATCAAACAGCAGGTCTTTCCCGAAGTTGCCTTCCGTCGTTCCGGCCCATGATGAAGGTGCTCCTCCCAACACTCCCCGTATCGCTTTGCGTTGATCCCACTGGCCGATATCCGGGCGCAAATTCCCATACACCTGCCGAAAACCGAACTGCGACACTTGCTTGTCGTTGTTGATATCATTCCAGAACCAGTTGAAGACCAGAATGTCCTTCGGGATCAATTTCTCCACCTGTTCGGGCCTGAGCGAAGCCGGAACCTTGTATTCATATCCGCTCGAGCTCTTCCAAACCTGGAAGTTCTTCCCATAGACAGATTCCAGTAGATGATCGCCCCAGATAGCAACCTTGATGTTTCGCTTCGTGAGGTACTGGTGAATGGTGTTAAGATCTTTCGCATACAACTCATTGTAATCCTTCCCCCGGCACAAGTCACACACGTCTTTTTCCATCCTCCACTCATCGTGGCCGATATGGATCATCGATGGATGGATGACGCCGATATATTCATCCAACACATCAAAATAGATCTTGTAGGCCTCAGGTTTGAGTGGACAGTAGGTGTCGGGATATTCCTGATTCGGGTTCTCGGCGAGGTCCTTATGACCGGCGAGCAAATAGTAGGAATGTGTAAGCGAAGGCAGCTCGGGAATAACCTCTATATTGAACGACCGCATATAGCTGACCAGATCCGCCACTTCTTCTTTTTCGAGGATGAGACCATCGGCATTGTCCTGGTGGGAAGAATTCTGATATTCGCGATGTCGTCCAGGGGGGCGCCCAAGCCTGCTGTACTTCAAATGCTCTGCGAACTCAACCGCACCTATGTTCAATTCCGGATGCTGGTCCAAACGCATGTTCGCGTTGAGCTCAAGAATGATCGTGTTGAACTTGTAATAGGCGACGAAATCCTTGATGAAGCGCTTGAAGAACGGGATATTGTCCCTTCCCGGCACGTACAGTTTGATACCCCGGAGCCCGTATTGCGGCGCATCTCGTACTGTGAGTTGAGGAATTACAACAGTCCCTCCCTCTTTCTTCATGATCTGGCGAAGCGACTCGAGACCAAACAACGTCCCCTTTTGGGTATTTGCCGCAACGACAACATTCTTCTCCGTAACCGTCAGGATGTAGCCCTCGTCTCCCAATTCTTTTAGGGGCGTCATCAGGCCCTGCTGTTCACAGTAACTTCTGACGAGAGGATCAGCGGTTGTCCCCAACAGGATGAACTTGTCGTCACGGGAAATCCTTGATTTTCTGATGATGTTGATCGGATGTCTGTACCGATCGACAAATTCCTGAGAGAGGAGCCTCGCCAGAGAGCGCTCCGTGTCGCTACCCCGATCATGAATGGCGACAAACGCAGATTTGTCCGCGGTAAATGTCCCTGTACGGACTTGAATCTCGAGGGGAATTGGAAATATCGAAGGTTGCCCTTGGGCAATCGCGGCATCGGCGACCCAAATCAAGCCAGAGGCGACGAGCAAAATTGAAGCTTGAACCATTTTCCCGGCATTCATAAGCAAATCCTTGATAAGTGCTATTTCGCCAACACCATTCTTCCTGTTTGCATGAACTTGCCCGCCCTCATCTGGTAAAAATAGACTCCTGAGTTGAGATGCGATCCATCGAACGATGCTTGATATGATCCGGCTGGAAGCTCTTTGTCCACAAGCGTTGCGACTTCTCTGCCGAGGACGTCGAACACTTTGAGTGTCGTAATGCTGATAGCTGACCCCTCGACTTTGCTCGGGGCAGGTAGCTGATAGCTAATTGTTGTTGTCGGGTTGAATGGGTTCGGATAGTTTCCGATCAGCGATGGCCCGGAACTCAGCGGACTGGCACCGATGGCCTGTACGGAAGTGGCGATGATCTTATCCCGGAAATCGGCGACGTAGACTTGTACGGGGTAGGCACCTTTGTCCCAATCGCTGGCGAAGATCACTCTGAGACCATCGGGTGAGGGGCAACCATGTGATTCGAAATAGTATTGATCGCCACCGGGAAGAAGATATTTGTCCACGCGCACGTTACATATTCTCTCAACTCTCGAACCGTCGAGTCTTACCGCATCAATTTCATTGATATAGGGGAGGTACTGCGTATTTGTCTGCAAATTTTGATGCGTGACAAATACCCAGCCTGGCCGTTTCAGGTTTCGTCCGGACGTATGGCTTGCGTACCCGGTTTTCGTCAGCGCGGTGATGGTGCCATCAGAGAGTTTCCTCTTAATGATGATGCCGGTATTAGGAACCCCAACGACACCTGATTTTGCCACACCTGCAATGACTTCATCACCGTTCTGATCGATCTGAACATCAAAATGACTGGGCAGGCCATAGCGAGTCTCCGTCCAAACAAGGGTCCCATCGGACGCTTTGTGGACCCGAATAAAATCTCCCGGATCAGGACCGTAGTTGATGATGACGTAGTTGCCCAAGTATGACAATGTGCAATTATCGAAGGCCGGTCGCCCCAAGAAATCATGAGGAGCCTCGATGTCTACTCCTTTCGTCTTGTTCACGACATCAACGACGAATACCACGTCTTTGCCATCACTCTTGCGTATTCCATAAATGGCTGCCTTTGTGCCATCAGCGCAAAAATTGCCTTCACCTTCTCCAAGACTGCATGATGAGTATGCTCTCAAATCTATCAGTTCAGTCGACACATTCTTGACGACATCCCATTTACCTATATGACTCTGACCGGACATCCCGGTGTGATACATGATGTTGGGTTCAGTATGACTCCACAATAGCGTACGATCACTCGGTTTCGAAGGTCTTGTGAACAAGACCTGATAGGTATTTCCATCGAGCCACAGATTCGGATAATGCCTGCCAAGATACATCATGCTCTGATCGCAGTTCCACACCTGGGTTTTCGAGTACTCGTGCCGTTCCTGTTGCGCTGCCCAAACGACGCCTGGGATATTGGGTATGGGATCACCGGGATTGCCGACAATGCGTGTTATCTTAGTTCCAAAGGTGGGGTCGGTAATAGGCTTAAGGTATTCCGGTTTGCTCAGTGTCGGCGCCGGCCAATACGTGGTGGAATTCGTCAGAAGATTGCAGAGAACATCTTGGGCAATCGCATACGAAGATACAGTGCTTAGCAAAGCGACGAGCATTATTCTTGATCTGTCCATAACATCCTCTCCTCGATACTACTTCGCCAACAGCAGCTTCTTTGTTTCGACGAAATTGCCGGCTTGAAGCCGATAGAAGTACACCCCGCTCGGCATCGATGGAGCATCCCAACGGATCGTGTGTACTCCGGCGGCGCGATTCCCGCTCACGAGCGTCGCAACTTCTCTGCCGAGGACATCAAAAACCTTAAGCGTCGCAAAGCCAACAGCTGCTAGTTGATAGCTAATGGCTGTACTCGGATTGAACGGGTTAGGAAAGTTCTGAGACAGCGAGAACCGAGTCGGCTGCAATTCTCTTTCCGTTACTCCAGTCAGAGAAAGGTAGCTTGACAACCGAGCCACTACGCTCCACCTGTCGACTCCTGAACTATCGTAGCGATCTTTGCTCAACCAACATGTATAATCCGTAGATGACCTGTCCCACGGATACCAGAAAACACCATCGAGTTTGTTCCTCTCAAGCACTAGCTGCCCCCAATTCTGCATTTCTGACGCAGAGGGCATTCGGTACGCGAAGCCATCGGTGGCAAAAGTCTGCAATGCAAAAAACAACTGTATATTCAACCCCTTTTGCTTTATCAAAGAGTAATCGTCATCAATTTCCTTGAGAGCATCGGCCATCGTCCCTTCCTGCGTTCCAAACCAGTGTCTATAGATTCCGGCTATATCCATTATTCCATCTTCAATTTTCGTAAACAGTCTCTTGTCATAGTAAGCCATGTCGTTCATATAGACAAAGAGCTTCACATGAGGTGCGAAACTTTTTAGTGTGGAATAGAGAGCTTTCATTTGCGCCGCAGTGAATGGATGCCCGTCATTATAGAAGGGTTCATGCGACATCAGGAGAGCTAAGAGAGATTTTCCTCCTGAAGAAGTATATTGTTCGGCAAACTTCAGGACGTTTAGTCCTTCAGAAATGTCCCATGTTCCGGTTGAGGGGTTCCAGGCCCATGGTGTCCATTGGTGCCCATGTCCTTCGGACCAAATGATAAGCTTTATGCCGTTTTTCTCCGCTTCACTCAGAGCATTTTTCCACGACAAGGTGTCTGATGGAAGCTCGATGAGGGCGAAATTGCCCTTCAATGAATTTTTCAAGAATGAATATTGACTTGGCTCAATGTCGTGAACACCATAGTATTTCAGCACGGTTTGGCCGAAACACAGATCAGCCAGACTTACCAGAATGAACATCACCAACGCTCTGTTCTTGATCTCACCCTCCCTTGACCTGCAACCGTTGTCTATTCACTTGTGAGAGGCCTATTTCGCAATTACCATTTTTTTGGTTTCGATGAAACCGCCGGCGCGAACTTGGTAGAAATAGACCCCGCTCGGGAGCGATGATGCCTCCCAACGGACCGTATGTACTCCGGCAGAGCGATTCTCGTCCACGAGCACGGCTGCTTCTCTGCCGAGGAGGTCAAACACGACAAGCCTGACGAAGCTGACCGCCGACAGCTGAAAGCTGATCGCTGTTGTTGGATTAAACGGGTTTGGAAAGTTTTGAGAAAGCGAGAACTGAGTCGGCTGCAATTCTCTTTCCTTCACTCCAGTCACAGAAAGGTGGCTCGACAACCGGGTCACAACACTCCATCGATCTCCCCCCGAGCTATCATAACGGTCTTTGCTGAGCCAATTCACGTAGCTCGTAGACACCCGGTTCCAGGGATACCAGAACGCTCCGTCCAGCTTTTTCTTTTCAAGAATCTTCGTTGCTAAAGCCTGCATTTCTGAGGCCAGAGGCATCCTGTAGTCGGGAGTTGCATAGCCAAATGTCTGCAATGCAAAGAAGAGCTGTATATGCAGTCCCTTCCGCTGGATGAGATCGTAGTCGTCGTCAATTTCTTGCAACGTCTCTGCCTGGGTATTCTTCGTTCCAAAACTGTGTTTGTACGTGCCGCAGATATCCATCATTCCGTCTGACATTTGCCTAGCGGGATCTTTCCGATCATAGTACGCGAAGTCGTTCATGTAGATGTATGTCTTGACATGCGGAGCAACTTTCTTGAAAGCTGCATAGAGAGACTTCAGCTGACTGCTGTTGAAGATTTGTTCACCCTGAGCGTAGAACGGTTCATGCGACAGAACGATGGCAAGGAGTGATTGCCCACCTGAGGTGATGTACTGCTCAGCGAATTTCAGGTCATTCAGACCTTCAGTGAGATCCCATCCTTGAGTGGGATCTTGCAGCCACTTCAGGAAATCGAAAGCCCAGGGAGTATACCGTTGTCCATGCCCTTGGGGCCAGATAATGAGCTTCAGGTTGTTTTTTTCGGCCTCCTGCAACGTCCTTCTCCATGTCGCTGTGTCTGTCGAGATTTCAACCAAGGCGAAATTGCCCTTCAGCGAGTCACGCAAGAATGAAAATTGGCTGGCCTCAATATCATCCACGCCATAATATTTCAGGACAGTCTGGCCAACGCATGTGGTAGTCCAGAATACAAGAATCGCATACAACAAGACTGTGGTTCGCCTGTCTTGAATCATTGCTGGAGCGCTTATTCAACAAGCAATTTGTTCTGTTGCAAAGCATACACCTCAGCAAGCGCAAGCAGCATCAGCCCATTTCCGTGATGATCGTCGTCTTGTGTCGGCCTGGTATTGTAATAGTCCAGGTTCAGTCCGATGGAAGTGCTTCTGCTTACCTTGTTAATGCCTCCAACCTCATTGATTTCTTTCTTGAGACCCTGGAGAGCCTTTTGAACTGCCGGGGCATACGACTTATCCAACCAGCCCCTGTTCATCCCTCTTGCGAGAGCGTAGGTAAATTGTGCGCTGCACGATGTTTCAGTCCCCCAGGTTAACTCGGGATGATCAGGAACCTGATGCCATAAGCCCGATGCCGATTGGTACCTGCAGAGTCCATCAATTTGCTTCTTGCAGATTTCCAGCACTTTGTTGTATTGAGGATGCTCTTTCGGCAGCACCGACAACACCTCCGCGATAGCGACCGCCACCCAGCCGTTTGCCCTCCCCCATTTGCAGCAGGTCGGGCTCTTTTTGTCGACAAAGTACCCATGGAACCAGACGCCATCGGTATCCTGCAGGTATGATGCGTAATTGATGATTTGCCGCGCTGCATCATCGAGATCGGAAGGGTTCTTCTTGTATTCAGCCCACCGTACGAGGAACGGCAAGCTCATGTAAAGATCATCTGCCCAGATTGTCAGACCGTCGGGAGAATTTGGCCTCCAGAAGGTACCGTCCTTCAGCCGAAACTGGACGTTGGTGACATAATTGCCCATGATCTCTGTGAGTTGCTCCAGGTGATCCGTGAACTCAACGTGGTGGCGCAGTGTCGATTCGAGAATTGCCGCACCCATTGCTCCGCAGTCGTCAAGCATATCAAGCCGCCAGAGTTTTTCGAAATCCGCATGCTTGTAGAATGTCCCGAATTGCATTTTCTGCCAGCGCAAATATGCATACATGTCTGCCGAGATCCGGTTGTTGTCGCTTACAAACTTCATGATCCTCTTGTCACCCGTGATATCGTAAACGCGCTGCATTGCCAGAAGAGTGACCCCGGTGGGATAAGACCAGTACAGCGTCTTGGGCAGTTTCGCTTTCCTGACTGCATCCCAATCACCTCTCGGATACTCCCCATCCACCAATTGATTTTCCTGAATCTGATGGGTGGTGATCAGGTTCATCAATTCCAATACCGAACGGGTTGGTTTGACTTGGTTATGGCTGGAAGGAGATTTGTCCTGCGAGATACTTCGCGGACAGAGCAGGAGAGACAAGAGAACTGCGCAGGCTATCTTGCAGGACGCCGTCGTGTGTCTGAACATCGTTATCTCCTCAAAATACACTGGAGGAAAAGAGCAAGAATCCCGATTTCCCGTTAGTAAGTAGCCAGGCGCTTCACTGTTTTCACCATCGCTGAGATGTTCTCCTCGGGAGTATCCCTTGGAACCATTTCGCCGGAACTGAAAATGAATCCTCCCCCCTCCTTGCAGATACCCATAATTCGCTCAACCTCACTCTCAACAACCTCGGGAGTTCCTTTCCAAAGGACCTTGATCGGATCGATATTGCCGCTAATCGGTACCCGCCCTTTGGATGCTTCGCGAATCTCCCTGATGTCAGCGTCGGGCCCTATGTTCTCGAAACTGTAGCCCAGAGGAAAATGGGATCTGACGTGATCCGCATGAATCTCACTATTGTGGAGCCACATCATGATGTCAATGTTGTTCTCGCAATATTCTATCAGATCTCTTGTCACAGGGAGAATGTGTTCGTTGTACAAATCCACGGAAACCATGGAACTGAAAGCATTGCAGTCGCCAAGCCAGATCGCGTCTGCGCCGGCGTCCTTCTGTGCCTTGATATATCGCACATAGAAATCCTTCCAGCACTCCATGGCTTCACGCAACAGGTCTTTATCGGTAAGCAGGAGGAGCATTGATTCTTCGATACTCCACATCAAACCAATCGCACTGAACGGAGCAGCACATGATCCTGTCACCAACACTGTATCTCCGAAGTATGCTTTCAGTTTCTCAAGTGCTTTCAGTTTTTCAGGCATGCGTCCGCCCCTGCAAGGATCCATGGCGCGTACACGCTCCAGGCTTTCCCTCCCAACCGGCAAGTACTGATAGGTCCCCCGCAGGATGTTCCCTTCGCCTTTAACACCGACACCGATCGGTTCAAATTCAAAGCAGTCATCAATTTGTACCCAGGCCCAGTCATAATCAAAATGCTCAACTGCGGCTCTGATGACTTCAAAGATCTTATCCCCATCCTGACAGAACTCCTCGTACGTGTATTTGCCGTACCACTTGACATCAAATTCCTCACTCGCGGCGGTACAGGGAACCCTCGATGGCATCTTTCTTCTTCTGATTGCCTGGAAATCGTTGACTGCTCCTCTGTATCCCATGTGATGTCGCTCTCTGTGAGGATATAAAATTTCGTGTGAGCATGAAGGCGGCCAACACCTTAAGGGGCCACCTTCATTCGGTAACTTCGTGTTCGCCGGTTCCAGCCCGGCGGTTGCTACACCTTCACCCAGTTCTTCGACTCAACCGCTTTGTAAATTGTCTCAAGGAGATGGTGAAGCTTCAGGGCGTCGTGGAAATTTGGCGAGGGCATTCTGTCATTGACCACACAGTCGAGAAAATTGAACTGGGCGGCAACGTGTGACCGAATCCAGCCCATCGAAAATTTGGGAGCCGGCATAATCGCCGGAGCCGGATATTTTTGGGCCGTACTGATCGCCTTGTAACCCTGAATCCCCTTTGGTTCGTTCGCATTGTACGCCAGAAGCTCATTTGGCTTCATCAAATTGAAGCCCAGCGCACCATTCTGACCGTTGATCTCGAAGCGCATTTCGTCTTCAGCGCCGGTTGCTACGCGCGACATTTCTGCAATCCCGATGCCCCCGTTCTTGAACCTCAAGACCGCCGTGATCGCGTCCTCCACGTCCACTTTCCCCATCTTCTTCGGATTCTCCGGCAGCGGACGCTCCTTGAAAAATGTCTCCATCGTTGCGGAAACCATGTCAACATCTCCTACGAGGTATTGCATGATATCCAGGATGTGCGGACCAAGATCGACGAGAACGCCGCCGCCGATCAATTCCTTGACTAAGCGCCATTCGCGCGGTCGCTTTGGATCAATGTAGCCTGAATGAAGGTAGAGTCCCCGGAAATGAAATACCCGGCCTACAAAGTCTGCGTTGATCAATTCCTTGGCCTTCATGATCGCTGGAATGAACCTATATTCCGCTGTAATCTGGTGTTTCAGACCTGATTGGTCGGCAACTGCTACAATTTCCTTAGCTTCTGCCTCACTGAACGCAAGTGGCTTCTCACAGTATACGTGTTTGCCGTTCTTGAGAGCACCGATCACTTCCTCTTTGTGCATTTTATTGGGTGTACAGATGTTGACGACATCGATGTCGTTGCGTGCAATGAGCTCCCGATAATCTGTCGTGAATGACTCAAATCCCGCCTGCTCAACCCCCTTCTTCGCTAGGGATTCGTTCGTGTCACATACGCACTTAAGGTTGATTTTGCACGGATTGCCATCGTAGTAGAGCGGGATGGATCGGTAGGCGTATGAATGGATCCGGCCCATTTGCCCAAACCCGATCATCCCCACCCGGATTTCCTTCTGCTTCATTGTTTCCCTTTCCAAATGATTGTTCTATGCCGCTTCAGTATAGTGACGCGTTCTCGAAACAACAGCCACGTGTTAGAGAGCCTTCAAGGCCTTCGTGACGCTCTGGCCGTCATGCACGATTGCCGCGAGGGCATGAAGAATCTTGGCAGGGTCTTTATGCTGCCACACGTTCCGTCCAAATACGATCCCCTTCGCCCCACGATCTATCGCGTCTTTTACCATCTGCAGCATTTCACGGTCTGAATCCATCTTCGGTCCGCCACGCACCAAGATCGGTACGGACGAAACCCCGATCAGTTCCTCGAACTGTTTCTTTGTTTCAGGGAAATCGGCCTTGATGAGATCCGCTCCAATTTCTGACGCCATGCGGATAATCAATTTCATGATTTCAAAGTCCCGTACAACATTTGCACCCTTCTGAATCGCCAGGGGCTCGACAATGAATGGAATCCCATACTCGCGGCTCTCGGCTCCAATCCGGGCCAGAGTTTGCATGTTGTCCGCTTCCTGCGCGTCGGTATCATACCCCGCGAAGAGAAACGTTACCACGGCGTCTGCACCGAGCTGCACGGCATCCTTCACCGACGCAACATGTGTGTAGTATCCTTCTTTCGGGGTCGGCTTCTTCCGCCAGATATTGGTTGCGTCCAGACGTACGATCACACCCGGCTTATTCTTGCCATAGAACTTTGACAGGTTAGCGCGTGTCGTGCCGGGGGTCATTTGAATGGCGTCCGGATGTCCGGGGAGAAGCCCGTCGATCGCTTTCGCTGAATTTTCGATTCCCGGAAGAGGTCCGATGAACAGTCCGTGATCGATCGCAACAACAATGCCGTTGCCTGAAGATGGGTTCAGTATTCTGCTTGTTCGAAGTTGGTTGCCTGCTAAGGTTGACATAGTTGGTTTTTCAGTTTTGAGTTGTGAGTGTGAGTTTGGAGTTTCAGGTTTTGAGTTTTGAGTTCTTAAGCTAACAGCTAAACGCTAACAGCCCGAATTCTCTTATCGTTTGATATCCTTCTGCAATTCGAAAGAATCGTACAGAGTGCCGGTCACGGTGTAGGACTTGTAGATGAGCTTACCTTCCTGGAACGAGATCACCTGGAAGAGCTGATGCTCTTTCCCGGTCTTCTGCATCAGATAATCATATTTCGGATTGTGGTCATATCCCCTCGGGCCGCATACGGATACGACGTAGACGGTTCCTTGTTCCTGGTCGCCGACGACCTTTCCGTTTTTCAGACTCTTGCTTCTCGCGTAGCCATGATCGTGGCCGGTGAGGACGAGGTCGACGGAATACTTGTCGAACAAGGCCATGAAGGCATTCCGTGTGTTATGTTCATCCCGACCTTTTGCTATCGAGAAAACCGGTTCATGCATTGCGGCAACCGTCCATTTGTTCGGATTGGCAGCAAGCACCTTGTCAAGCCACTCCGTTTGTTCCTTCAAGCCCATTTGGGCATCGAGCACGACAAATCGAACGCCCTGATAATCGAGATAGTAGACCCTTCCTTCCAGTCCCTTTGGCCCGTTCTGGGGAAAAGTAAAATGCGCCTTCCAGGTTGGGGAGAACATATCCCAACGCACCACGCCCTTTGTTTTCAATGCATACTCATGACTACCGGGCGCCACGATGCTCGGAATAATCGAATGAATGAATCCAGTAGCATAGAACCATTCCACCCAATTTCTGTCATACTGCGGAAGATCGAACAGATCTCCGGTGAACAGCCAGAACTTTGCCGTGGGAGCCGTCAGGAGAGCTTCCCTGAACACCCGGGAGATCATGTCTTTCACTTCGTACTGAGGATCGCCGAGGAAAACAAAACTAAAAGGTGCATCACCTTCTTTTGCAGTGGTAAACTGATTCCATTCACTCCACGCTGAATCCCCTCCGACCCGGTATGCATACAGTGTGTTGGCCTTCAAGCCGCTCATGATCGACGAGTGCGAGTACACTATTGCGCGCGTATCCAGCTCGAATTTCTCGGACGTGGCGCTCCCGTTCACCGCACCCTTTTGAAAGCCGTCCCAGTCACCTGCTGGCGCAACCTGAACAACCGGATTCTTCACTTCCCCCTCCGTTCGCCATGTTACCGCCATGCTGCTCGAAGGGGTAGTCGTAAGATTGAGCACGATCCGCTGCGGAATGAGTGTCTGTCGTTGAGGTTGTCCGTTCGAGACACTCAGGCAGAACATCAGTCCGATGATGAACCCGGAAAGTAATCTCTTCAATCTTCTCTCCCGTGTGCTTTTCAATGTGGCTCCTTCGTGAATTCTAGACTCTGAAAACAAGGCTGCCCAATTCCCGCTCCAGGATGTTGTCTTGTGGGAACGCGTGCCCCAGGTGCTGACGGAACCCCTCACCGAACGCAACGCCGACTTCTTTCCCCCGTTTGGCCGAGAGCTGCTTCAACGAAGAATTGATATAGTCATCAACTTCGTGATGTGCCTGCAGCCAGCTTTGCTGGCTGGCGTGGCACCTGAACATCTTTTCCTTCAAAGTCATCTTGCTGCTTATGTTCACAATCGTGGAAGCCTTGACCGCATCGCCGAGTATATCCTTCCCCTCAATAGGATCGACGTAGTAAAGGGCAGGGATCTTCAGGAACGGCCCGGTCCCCTCCGTTTCGATGTTCTTGATCCCGGCAGAAAAGCATGCAGTGCGGACCACTGCGCTCGTCATTTCGTGGTCGACCATATAGTCCTGCGGACTCATCGTCATCACGATTCCCGGTCGGACCTCCCTGATCAACCGGATAACCTTCAACAACGTAGGGCGGTCGTACGTCACGAAGATGTCGTCGCACTCCATGCAATGGTACTTGCCATCCAGTATTTTCGCAGAGGCCGCGGCCTCTCCCTTACGGATTGTGCTGATCTCTGCTCTCGGGAGGCTCGTGGAGCCGCAATCCCCCGGGGTCATGGTAGCGAATTCGATCCGCCAGTCTTGTTCGTGCAGCAAGGCCAGGGTCCCGGCGCACAGGATCTCGATGTCATCAGGATGCGCACCAATTGCCAAAACAGTTTTGGATTGTTCTATACCCACGATGATTTCTTCCTCAGTACTCTGTGTGTTCGGTCAGTCCAGCGAATGAACTACTTCCTCTCGCTCAACGAGGTAACAATTGATGCGATTGCAGAACACTATTTTACTTCAAACTCACGCACGATGGTCTTCATCCCGGTCCCCTTTTTTGCAGTCACCTTCAACGTTGTTCTGTTTGGATCCAGGGAAATGACGTTTCTGAATTGACCATCAGTACCGACCTTCACGGGTTTGTCGTTGATTGAAATTTCTGTTCCCGATTCAGTCCAGCCGTTGATTTCAAGGAGAATCTGGCCAAAGACGATTCTTGTGTTTGCCATTGGATTCGACTGAACATACAGCATCGGGCTTTTGCGGAGATCGAAGATCTCCTTAAGTACTTCACGCTTTGCGCCGTAAAGAACGTCTGGATCACGCGAAAACTCGGTTGTGGCCTTCATGACCTTCGAAGCGATTTCCTGCCCCCGTTGCTCAGGCTTCATCCAGAATGCCGTGGGTCCCATCTCTTTCTTAAGTTGTATCATCTCCTGCTCGAGGAGCCAGAAATATTCATAGTCCGATAATGAGTTTCGCTCCTGTTCCAACCGGATGGAGTTGAGGATACCGTCCCTCTTCGGATAGACAAGGCAGTCTGAGCCAATCCCATGCTGAGTCAGTCCCAGCTGCGTATACGGATCATCCGAGGCCCACTGATTGTAGCCCCAATGCAAATACCCTGTGATGCCGAACCTGTAGTTCAACCAGTGAAGAAGTCTGGTCTCAATCAGCGGCGAGTCGATAAACCGATTTGGGTACGTTGTCGTTGACATAGCCATGTAGTACCACAACTCATTTCCTTCGGCCTGTCTCTTCTTGTAGATCTCCCACCAGTTGGTCAATTCATCCAATTTCGGGACCCACACCTCAAGCCTGTCGTCAAAGTACGTTCCCTCGATCGCATCGATTCGCCTGACCGATGGCGCATAGGTATGCACGAAATCAGAAGCTTCGCGCCACGAGAGCACATTGTGATTGCATGGTTCATCGGAGATATGGAACAGGGTCTTCTCCAGCCACCCTTTTTCCTTCAGGTGTTTCTCGAACGCAGGGAGGAACTGCGGCAGAAATGCATCTCCTTTCATCTTGATGGACTTCCCCGTCACCTGATCCAGCACTTCACGTTCTTTCAGAACGATCTTTGTGTCCTCCCAATCGCCTGTTTCGAACTCTGCGATAAAGCCGGTTTCGATGCGGGACATTGCCCCCGTCTTTTCAAAGATCGTGACCCAGCGATCGAAATTCGTGAAATCAAAATGCAGGCTCTTCTCCCGATCCAGCTCGGCTGCAATGGAGTAGAGTTCCACGCGGAAGACATTCTGGCGATGGGAAGCCATGTTCTTGGCGTAGATTTCGATCAGCTTGAAGAATTGTTCATCGAAGGGTTTTTGAAAATCGTGATACTTCTTGTTCATCTGATACCAGTTGGTGGTATACAGATTCGATTTCGCCGGCATCGTGAGCGGATAGACAGTCAGCTGCATATCCAGGAATTTGCTCCCTTTGTCGGTTTCGATTGTGAGCGTCCCTGTGTACTTTCCGGGAGCAGCATCTTTTGGGATGTCGATTGTCAGCCAGACGGACTGGAATTTGTCTTTCGGCACGGCGATGCTTCGGTCTTCAGAAAGATAGTCCGGGAACAAACCAGGAGCTTTCCGGATCAGCGACTCCCCGCGGGAGATGTCGGTATTTACCTTCATCGGGACGCTTCTGACAAAATTGTAACGTATCTGCGCGGGAGGAATAGACCTATGCGACTCCAGGTTGACGAGCGTTACGGGCAGGACATGAACGGCGCCAAGATCCGCATCGCCATGAATGACTGCCTGGGCGGAGAGCGTTTCACCTCTGATTCCAAATATGTCGATGTTCTTAACTTTTGGAGGAAGCTTGTATCCATCTTCGAACACTTTCACGACGTCACTGACACAGAACAGGTCAAAGGGGACGGTCTGCGCCTGAAGTGAAGCGCTCAAGAACAGGAGAGCAAGTAGTTTGGTTTTCATCAGTCGGTCTTCTTGATGTTTTGATACCGCAAGTAGACTTTCGCTATTTTTAGATGCGAAGCGGGATTGGCAGCGCTTACTTCAAAGTGCACCTTCGTGTCGTTCTCGTACTCCTTGACCAATGATATGGGAGCCCATCCCCATGCGCCCCAGCTGACGGTAAATTCCTGCGTGTTCCCTTCATACTTCAATAGAAGTTTTTCAGGCATTGGTGAGTCGTTCAAGACAAGCAAACAGAGTTGAAGCGGTCCCCTCTTTGTAATGCCAAGATCGACCACAAGAGGTTTGCTTCTCAGATCATGGGCTGTGAATCCCTGGATTTTCTCGCCCTGACCAACCGAGACCTTGGAGTCGGTGTCGAAATCGTCAAAGGTTTGAAGATCAGGAAGAGCCGGGACTTGCACCAGTTCGCGTTGATCCGGCTGCAGGACATTGTTCGAGCATGTGAGCTTCACACACGTACCTTCCTCCGCTTCCACAAGTGCCTTCGTCACACCAACCGATCGACAGAACGCCGCGACAACGTTCGTTGAATTGCGGACATGGACAAGCGGTGCCGCGGCATTCCTGACTTCCCCGCGGACGAGGAGCAGGTCAGCATCCTTGACCCTGTCCAGGACAAGCGGCGCCCTTTTTTCATTCTCGACCGAATACATGGCAAGATTGTTGAGACGGAGTCCTTCAACGTTCCGGCAATAAATACCGTACGCCGGAAGGTTTTTGAACATTCTTGCATACGGGTAGAGAAACTCTTCAAACGGGACCTTGTTGTACGGGAGCGGATTTTCGGTCTCGCTGTTGCGGACAGTATAATTGCTGATGGTTACGTTCTCGATTTTCTTCCCATGCATACCCATGATGCTGGACGGATACTTGGCATTCAGGACGGAAATGTTGCTCAGTGTAATGTCCTTTACATCATCGACTCTTGAGACATACTGCGCCGCCTTGTAGGGTCGCGCCCGGACTCCTATGCGAATGAAGAATGGAGTTGCGACATTGACCATGGTGATGTTGTCGACCACGATGTTCTGCATCATGCCGCCATCGACTGTCATGAGCTCAATCCCCGCGTGATGCGGAAGATCTCTGATCGTGCAATTGCTGACGGTGATGTTCCGGAATCCGCCATTTGATTCGGTCCCGGTCTTTATGGCTGATGCTCTGGTTCTGATCACACAATTTGTAATAGCGATATCTTCGCATATGACATCGCTTGAGGCTTTCATCACGATTGCATCATCGCCTGTCAAGAATCGGGAATTGGCTACGGTAACCCTTTGGCAACAATCGATGTCGAGGCCATCCCTGTTGGAGTCGACTCCATTTTCAATCACAATGCCATCGACGTTGACATCCCGGCAGCCGAGGAGGTGGAGGGTCCAGTTTGCAGCTTCCACAAGATGCACATCGCGGATGATCACGTTATCACAGTTGACCAATCGCATGAGAAATGGCCTCATGTTCTGAGGATTCCCCTTCTGAAAATTCTTCAGCCCGTTTCCATTGATAGTCCCACCACCGGTAACCGAAATGTTCCTGGCCCCTTCGGAAAACACCATGAAATACTTCGCATAGAGCAGGTTGGTTCGTGATTCGTATTTCTGAGTTATCTCGGTGTAGTCTGTGCTGTTCGGACTGCCGATCAGTTCCGCGCCAAGCTGCAGATGCAAATCGATGTTGTCCTTCAGCATCAGGGTTCCAATCTTGTATTTGCCCGGGGGAACGGTGACCACGCCTCCCCCGTTCTCATACGCCTTATCAATTGCGCGCTGGATGAAGGCTGTTTCGAGTGCGATCCCGTCTCCCTTTGCACCCATGGTTTTCACGTCAAACTGCGACTGAGCGTTGGTCACACTCGGACAGAGCACCAACACCGCAGCAATCAGGGCCCGCATCGTTTTCATAGACTCTGCTCCAACCTATTGAAATTACATTCCGTGTGCCGGACCATCGTTTACACCCCTCAACGTCAAGGGGCTGCCCCAAGAGTACTTCCGACCATCGATCTCTCCCCGGATTTCACCCACCATCGACGATGTTCGATACCCGTCCTGGTCGAAACGGCATTCCCGCGAACCCGCATGCACAGACAACGGCGGGAAAGTCGACTAACGCTTGGGACAGCCCCTCGGTACATCAGAGAATGGGTCTTAGACTGTTACCGCTCTCTTGGCAACTTTCTTCGCCGCATTCTTTATTCCCTGTACCATCATGTCGATATCATTGTCCGTCAGTCTCGGATGCATCGGCAGGTTGAACTCTCTCTTATAGAAGAACTTCGACGCGTTCGGACATTGATTCGGATCGTATCCCATCTTCTTCAATCCGGTCAGGTGGAATGTCGGCTGATAGTGGAGAATCCCCTGGATCCCCTCTTCTTTGTAGAGCACTCTCATGAATTCATCACGGCTCGCACCGAGCTCTTCTTCCTCGACGCAAACCGTATACAGGTGGAACACGTGCTTTGCCCATGCTTCTTCGAACACCGGAGAGATTCCCTCAATCCCGGAGAGTCCTTTTGTGATCTTGTGGCCAATTTCCCTGCGCTTGTTTGTCAACATTTCAAGTTTGTCGAGCTGTGCAACTCCAACAGCAGCCTGAATTTCATTCATCCTGTAGTTGTTCCCCCAATGTCCTTTCCAGGTATCGACGTCGAAGTGCGATGGGAGCCAATAATCGAGGCTGCTTTCCTTTTTGATTACCGTGTCGCCAAAATGCCATTCCGTCTGCCCCGGCTTCCACTCTCCGAGATTCATACAACGAAGTTTATCGATCCCCTCGGCGAATTCATCATTGTTCGTCGTGATCATCCCACCCTCGCCGCAGGTTGTCATATTCTTGAGAGAATGGAATGAAAACACACCGACATCGCCGATACTTCCTGCTTTTCGTCCCTTGTATTCGGCGGCGTGTGCATGGGCACAGTCTTCCATGACGAACAGTTTGTGCTTTTTCGCGATTTCCATGATCGGATCCATATCGACCATCTGACCACCATAATGGACGACATAGATTGCCTTTGTCTTGCTTGTCACCTTCTCAGCGACTTTTTTCGGATCGATGTTGAATGTCCGGGGGTCGATATCCGCATATACTGGAATCGCCTTTTCTTTCAAAACGACCAATGATGTCGCGATGAAGGTAGCGGGAGTGACGATGACTTCATCCCCTTCCTTGATATCGAATAGCTGGGTGGCGACGTGCATTCCCGTTGTGCAGTTCGTTGTTGCCCGCGCATGCTTTACTCCACACATTTTCGCAAAACCGGTCTGGAACTGTGTCGTCTTGGGACCCATGGTGAGAGTCTCCCCATGCAACGCTGCAATGGCAGCCTTTTCTTCGGCTTCATCGTAAATCGAGCCCATGAACGCATAGGGTACTTTCAGCTTGACCCCGTCGTTGGTTGCATACGAACTCGTAATGCCCCCTTCTGTTTCCCCGCCCGAGATGTGCTTTTTTTCTTCGGTATTCATTTTCTCAATCTCCCTTGTTTGTTAGATCTGAATTTTAATACCATTGGCTTTAGCCGATTCATGGACTTTGAGAACCAACTCCAGGTTGTGGAGGGCATCGTCACCTGACATTCTGGGACCGCTCATGACAGAGCGGGCATGGTTTTGAATCACCATCCGGTAGATGTTTTGCTCTTTCTTGACTCTTAATTTGTGAGCGGCGGACTGGCGGCCGTCAATCTCGAGTCTGAGTTTAAGCGGTTCGTCCGAGTGACCTGAAAGCTGAAACAGAGTACCATAAGTGCTTAATGTCTTCTTGCTTCCATAGACTTCGTACCCGAGATTCAACAGTGTGCCGTTTACCGAACCGCGTGGTTCGCTGAATGATACTCGAATGGTACCGGTTACATTCTTCTTCGTTGTGAAGTTTATGAATGCGCCATTCTCAGCCTTGATCTCAATGACAGGCGGGGTATACACCGCCTGCACCGAGGCAATGGTGTCATTCAGAAGAAATTCGGCCATATACATACAGTGACTCGCCACATCACCCACGGGACCGCCGACCTCTTCGGGATTTGAGCACCTCCACGTCGCTGCCTCTTCCTTCGCAAACCCGTATGGGAATTCCATGTGCAACACGATATGACTCACGTCGCCCACTCCCCCTTTTTGAATAATCTGACTTGCCTTGATGTTGTAGGCGTTGTAGAGCATCATATGATCAACGGCAAGACTCAGATCGTTGTTCGAGGCGAGTTGCATCAGTTCCCTCGCATGGTCGAGGGTGGTCGTTATCGGTTTCTCAATGATCACATGTTTCCGTGCTTCCAGGAGTTGTTTTGCTATAGGGTAGTGAGAAAGATTGTTCGTCGCAACAAACACGGCGTCGGTATCTTTGCTTTCGCAGAGAGCATCAACTGAATCAAACCATTTCAACCCCATCTTTTTCGCCGCACTCTTCCTGGCTGCTGAAATGTCCATGGCTCCAGTTAGACGGGCATTGGGAAGAGGTTTGAACCGCGTTGAATCCATCGCGAACCCTTCCTTGGCGATTCTGTTTTCAGCAATGCCACCAAAACCTGCGATTGCGTACCTGACGGTTTTCATTCGACCCCCTTTTCAACATGTTCGTGGTGCAATTCGTGAAACGAGTATGTATCTCCCAATGCGAGACATGCTTCGTAGTCCCTGATGCCATCGGAGCAACTAATATCCTGCAGGCAAGCCGCTGCGGTGCATACTCCCAATCGAACCGATTGGTGCATATCCCAGCCTTCATGAATTCCCCAGAGAGTGCCTGCGGCAAAGGCATCTCCTGCACCAACGGTGCTCATAATCCGGCTGCCCGGAACTTGTACGGCACCCTGGAGTATCTCCTCACCCTGCTTGCTCAATGCAAAGACCCCTTTGGGGAAATGGATTAACACCCACTGGTTCACCCCATGACGCAGGAGTTGTTTCGCTGCATCCCGCAGGATCTCCCGATCCGGGATATCATTGCACAAATCCAACCCGGTGCATCGACTTGCTTCGAATTCATTCATGAAGAGCAAGTCCACATAAGGGAGCGACGGGACAATGATGTCGTTAAATCGATTACTCTCTTCACTGACCGTATCGACTGACGTAATAAGCCCGGTTTCTTGTGCTGCTTTCAGTAACCGTGCGGCACCGGTTACTCCATGACTGTCCATTTTATCAAGCTCGTCGAGAAGAAGAAGATACCCGAGATGGAACAACTTGGCTGTCGACTGATGAACGTCAATGGGCTCAACCCCAAAGAGCGCATTCGCTCCCCGCTGATGGAAAAAAGTCCTCCGACCGGTGTTTTCAACGGACATCACATCCGTATACGAGGTATGAATACCCGGCGCACTCTTGAGACCACCCGTGTCGATTCTGTTGTTTCTGCATTCTTCTCTTATCCATCCACTGTCGTTGTCATCGCCAACCAACCCGAAACCCTTCAATGGAAAACGTGCACCCAAACGGGACAGATCCTTCAACACATTGAACGGAGCACCGCCGTTGCTTATTGATTCGCGCCTTATGTTTGCCAGCGATTGCTCAGCCGGATAGACGTCGACCACTTTAATGTGGTCTACAATCCAGTTACCAGCTCCAATGATCCCGGCTCTTTCAGACATTTGCAGATCCCTCAATCCCTCGCCGATTCGAAAATCAGCTTCCCGAAATACTGAGGCAGATGGAAATTCGGCGTCGGGTTTACAACCTCGCTCCAGGAGCCGTAGTGTTCAAACTCGGTCTCATCTCCGCATTTGTTGAAGTTGGCAATTGTCGCTTTGTCCACGAACTTTCTGCCGTAGTGCTTTTCAAAAAAGCTCTTCGGAATTCTTGCATGAAGCGTCCAATACGCGGATCCGTGGCTTCCGACAACAGGATGCTTAATTGACGAGATTATCTCAAAGCCCTCCGTGTCCTCCTCCTTGAAGTAGTGTCTCTTGCTGTCATCCCCGTCTTTGCCAACGCCGATCAACAGAACACCGAGGGCGTTCATTTCCATGTTTACATACTCTTCCGAGGACTCAGGAAACGGGTTCAGGAAGAATTCGACGCAGCTGTCCTTGAAGACATCGGATCCAAACGACGTATGCCTGATCGTTATGCGGTCTTCGAGAACCAGGTAGTGCACATAGATGAATTTGTCGGTATGGAATACCTTGACACTCACCTGTGGAGCATACTTGTTTTGCACCCACTTGTAGTTGGCTATGAACAGTGCGCTAATGTCAGCCCAGAGTGCCGGCCTGGTGAAATCGTCTAAGTTTTGATGTTTCTTGATGACCGAATACGTTTGCTGTACCATATGCGATATCTTTTTAGAACATGTCTATAAAGCAGTCAAAAAACGACCAGTGCAGCGTCTACTCTCTGGCTTTCGTAAGCTCACCGAGGATATCCGTCTTTTCTACAACACTGACACCCAGAAGGATAATCGCGTTCTCATTGTTCTTGGTGAACTTGACCGTTTTCAGATTCACGTGTTTGATCTTCTCCCCGAAGCGCGTGTTCTTCCATTCGTATGCGAAAAAGGTCACCGGCTGTGCGCTGATCGTTGCCACCGAAACGGCGTCCGCTGCGTACGCATACTTATCCTGGTTGTAGTGAATTGTTTCCTTTTCGTTTCTCGCAATGCGTTGACGCCACCCCCAATCCAGAATGTTGACGCCATAGCGGATCGGAATGATCTCCATCAATCCGTCCTCATAGACAACTTCGTACCAGCCGAGGAGGTCTGCAGTCTCATCGAAATTATAGATGTTGTAGTACACTTTTCGATTGGCAACGTTCTTCGCGCACGCGTGCAGGAAGATGATGCTGCTGACATCTTCGTTGATCGGAATCTCCTTGAGCTCTTTTGCTTCGGCTGTCCCATTTGATATTTTCGCGACACCCCCCCGATTCCCCTTCTCTCCACCGGCAATGAGATTGAAGAGCACGGGTCCGGATTTGATCTCTCCCGAGACAATATCATCCGCCTTGAGTCCCGCAGCTGCTCCGTTCAACGTTGAGTTGAAATGGGATGCCAGATTCAATGGCCTGACTTTATATCCCGCGTCACTTGGCAGGACGCTTCCGCTCATATCGCGGTGCACCTCGTGAACGAGCGACTCAACCGTGTAAATAAGAGAGTCGAACGACATGTGATGTTCCGACCAGAGAAAATTTGCGCATCCCAGGAAATTGAGGAGCTGATCCTTGCCGAAGTTCTTTTCCGTCGTTGCAGACCATGAAGAAGGCGCTCCGCCGAGGAACCCCGGCAGTTTGGTTCGTTCCACCCAATCCACGATGTCCGCCCGCATATTACCATAAACCTGTTTGAACCCCCACTTCGCCAACTTCGTGTCGTTGCTTCTCTCATATCGTTCATCCCAGAACCAATTGAATACCAGGATATCCTTGGGAACCAATTTCGCCACTTGTTCGGGGCGGAGAGCTCCCGGTACTTTGTAGACATAGCCAGTAGATGACTTTGTGGTGCGCGGGTCTTTTTCCCGAACAGATTCCAGGAGATGATCTCCCCACATGGCAGTTGCGATTCCCTTGCCGGCGAGATAGTCGTGAATTTTCTTCAGATCGTTGGCGAACAACTCACCGTAGTCTTTCCCCCTGCACAACTCGCATTCGTCTTTTTCCATCCGCCACTCGTCATGACCGACGTGAACCATCGTGGGATGGATGACATCAATGTATTCATCCAGGACATCGAAGTAGATTTTATAGATTTCAGGCTGCAGCGGGCAATAGGTATCCGGGAACACTTCCTTCTTGTTTTCGGCAAGGTTCTTGTGTCCGGCCAGCAAATAATACGAGTGTGGCAACGAAGGGAGTTCCGGAATCACTTCGATGTCAAACATTCTCATGTAATTGACCAGGTCTGCCACCTCGCGCTTTTCGAGGATTCCCCCATCCGCATTGTCGTGGTGCGTGGAGTTCTTGGTCTTGTCGTTGACCCCGTGCGGCTCGCCAAGCCGGCTGTAGTTGAGGGCGTTCGCAAACTCCACGGCGCCGACGTTCAGCTCAGGATGGCGCTCGAGACGCATGTTGGCATTCAACTCGAGAATGATCTTGTTGTACTTGAACAACACGACGAAATCACGAATAAACCGCTTGAAAAACGTGAAATTCTCTCTTCCCGGCAGATAGAGCTTTATGCCGCGAAAAGGGAACTTCGGTTTGTCTTTTACTCTGAGGAGTGGAACAGAAATCCGATTGTGGTCTGCACTCATGATCTGGCGGAGGGATGCCAAACCATACAAGGCCCCGCTTTGCTTGTTCGCGGCGACGACAATTCCGTGATCGGTTACATCCAGGATGTATCCTTCGTCCCCAAGTTCCTTCAAATCAGACTCAAGTCCGTGGGTTTCACAGTACTGCTTCACCAATGGATTTGCAATTGTGCCTACGAGAATTCTATTTCCATCAGCAGCCAATTTTGATTCACTGATCATCCGAAGCGGAAGGCCGTATCGATCAGCGAACTCCGCGACAACCAATCCGCGCAGAAACCTGTCAGTCTCTGTTTCCGCCGTCGGGACGATGATGGACGTTGACGCGGTGACCACAAATGTTCCCTGAGAGCGCTGGACTGACACCGGGATCGGATAGATCAGCGGTTTGTCTTTCGAAAAAGTCTCAGCAATGCTCCCCAGGAAAAGGAGCACGAACACCAGGGTGATTATCCGATCGATGTGCTTTGTGATCATTTCATAACTCCTGCAATGCAACCCGCGAGTGCGAAACAGTGTCTTCGGACCGCGCATATATAGAAAAGCGCATCCATACCTTGGGGCGTCAGAGTTCGCGTCTACAATCCGAAGGAGGATACGCTCGTGAAGAGGTGCAAGAAAACCGTCATCGATTCGACAGGATCATCCGATTCGCTCGCCTTTGAATCCACCAAACTCCCTGCACGAAGCCCGATGGCATGTCCCGTGTCGTCCATCTTCCCCAGGTTGTCAGGCAGCACCGTGTGCCGGTACCGCCTGACTTCCATGAGGACACTTCGATCTTAGCAGCTCACCCAAACCTGATGGTGCCTGATACTATTTCAGGAGCATCATCTTCTGAGTCAGATTGAGGTTCGCGCCGGTCAACGTATAAAGGTACATACCCGATGATAATTTGCTTGCATCGAATTGCACTCGATACACTCCCGGTGCAACTTCTTTATCCAGCAGGCTTGCTACTTTCTGTCCAAGAATGTTGTACACCTGGAGCGAATAGCTGCCGGCTTTTGCGATACTGAATTGTATCGTTGTCGTCGGATTGAACGGATTTGGATAGTTCTGCGAAAGCTGGAATGACGCCGGTACCTGGTCCGAGAAGGTTTCTACCTCTGTAGCAATTCCACCCGGCAGATATCCAATGTCCAAACCATCAGTTCCTGCATTCTTGCCTACCGAACCTGCCGCCAGCCTGTAGTCCCGATTGGCCGCATTGACGAACACTGGAGTTGCCCTGATGATTTTGCTTGTATCGGGATAGGCATTGCCCGCAGTGCTGCTGCTGCCGTATGTCACGAATCGATTTGGAAAGGCGTTGTACACAACGTTCTTAATAGTCGAGCGTGGAGCACCCACGAAGCGGCCCGTCTCTGCTCCGAAGGCATATCTCGCTGTGTCTTTGCTGTTTATGACGATGCAATTCTGTACGACCGCTCCTGGCGTGGTGTAGGTGTTGATGCCACCGAGGGCCATCGAGTCAACAGTGAGGTGATTGATAAACACCGTGGGCCATTTATACGAAGCCGAGTCTCTGTTGGCGGGTTCAATATAGGTAGCCCAACCATCGCTCGTGGAGGACGTACCAACTATAAGGCAATTCTCCATCTTAATATACTTGGCTCCCCCGGGTTGCGTCTTGTTTGTTGGGGTGTTGCGTATCCCCTTCTCATAGAGTATCATTTTCACGTTGTCGATGAAAATTGAATTTGTAATAAGGAGAGAATCCAACGCACGCATCGTGCCGTCAGAGGTGTAAACGCATCTCTGGCCGCAGTTGGTGAACTCGCAATTGTCAATTCGAACATTCCAGTTCGTGCTTGTGTTCACCGTATCAGACTTGATGTTGATAAAGTACAAGAGCTGTGCAGGGTCATCGAACTTGATCCCACTGACATTCAAGCCACCGCCGTTGACACTGAACGTATTGGAACCGCCGCAATAGATCACCGGACGCTTAGCCAAACCGGCCGCGGCTCGGACAGTGATGTCTTTTGTAACAATGATATCCCCGGTCTCAGCGTATACGCCACCGGATGATGTCAGCTCAATGATGCTGCCTGCTGCCGCTGTCTTCAAGGCTCCCGAAATAACGTCCGTCCCCGCTGCTACCTTGATAACTGTCTGAGCAGGTAGAATGCTCGCTAGTCCTATCAATAAGAATAGGACAAGCATAAATCGTAAGCTAATTGATTTCATCACTACCTCCCTTTGTACATGTGGTTGATTAGAGAACTAGTATCACAATACTCACAAAGAACATCCGACTGAGAAACGGTGTACGTTATTCCATATTCCAAAAGACCCGTACGAATAGCCGAATCTCACATTGATGCTTGACGCCAGATCCTGATTAAGCCCGAGGCCAGCGGTGAATCCCTGTTCGCTGTAATTCACTTTGTATCCTATCCGGAGCGCCACCATTTTGAAGAATGTATATTCTGCTCCGAGGTCCAAATGTTCCCCGGAATCTCTAGGATGGACGGCATCTGCAACTACCAAAACGTCCTGGCTGATGTCTGACATACCCATCAGTTGAAAAACCTTCAATGAAATCCCTACCCGGAACGTGAGAGGCGCTTCAAAGCTGTATTGTTCGTATTTGAAATCTGTGGCAAAGTTCTTTATGGACATCCCAAAATCGAACCCTTTTATTGCAGTCGAATACATCATACCGAAGTCAAATGCAAATCCAGATACCGAATTTTCTTTTGTTGGACCCCCCGCCTCCAGTAAATTCGAGCCGAGGTCTTGTTTTACATATTTGACCTGACCGCCGATACTGAAATTGTCACTTAGTTGTTTTCCATAGCTTAGCCCGAGAGCGTACGAGGTCGGTGAAAATATTCCGATATCCTGGTATCCTTCAGCAGTTCCCGCCGCCACTCTCGTTCCATAAAAATCGCCATACGATGCATTCAGAAAGCTCACACCGAACACACCGTAGTCACCCGAAAACGGGCGATAGATAGCTCCGACCGCATTGTATTTGATATCGGCGAACCATTGCACTCTGTTCAGAGTGAAATCATACACCGAGCTGGTTTTCGATATGCCGGCAGGATTGTAAAACAGCGCGTCTGCGTTGTCTCCAGCAAGAACGAACGCACCTCCCAACGCCTCTGCCCTTGGAGACAGTCCAATGTCCAGGAACTGCAATCCTGTTTGAGCCAGCTTCTCCTGCGCATGCGTTATCACCGGCAGCAAGAACATCATGTTCAAGATTACGATCATCTTTGCAAAATACTGTTTTCCTTGTTTCATACGCTTCCTCCTAAGGAAGTAATTGACCAAATCTCTCAGGCCTTATCTAACAATGACGAATTTTCTAAATTGACTTTCTCCAGTTGGCGTCTGAAAATGCGCCACGTAGATTCCGCTCACCACTCGCTGTCCGCCGTCCGTCAACATGTACTGCCCACCTGTTTCCCATTGTTCATCCGACTTCCCGTCCGCGTGCTCGATCGTTTTCACAAGATTGCCATTCTCACTGTAGATCCGGATCGTGCAGACAGGCGGTAGGTTCACAAACATCATCTTGTCCGGCGTGCTCGTAAACTGAACATTCTTCGCTGAGAGATTGAACGGGTTCGGCACAACGCGCACGCTATCCTGCCAGTGTCCGGTAGCTAGACCCTGCTTCGGTACAAACCTTGAGGGCGCAAAGGCCTCCACATAGTTCATCCCGCTCTCCAAGATCTCCCCCTTCTTGTATGCATTTGGACCGCTCGCAATACTGTACGTGCTCACGTAGTAATAGTAATCCGGACCACGATCCAGATCTTGGTCGATGTATTCAGTCCTGAGATTCCCTTTTATCTTACTCAACTCGCCTATCAGGCGGTAAATGGTCGTATCACTCGCTCCCATTGCCCGGTAGATCCGGTAGCCCTCAAACGTCGGATACGATTCTGCATTATTTGACCAGCTTAGTTTCACACCCCCCACTTGCTCCTGAATTGTCAGCGAAGCCAACGGCGGCGGCGGTACGGGAATCTGAAAATTGTGCTCGATGTTCCATTTGGCACGTGATCCGGTCTTGAACATCGAATCGACCGACGAATATACCCACTGATCTTTGGCCCAGTCGTTAGCAGTCTCTTGACTGGGTTTCTGGAGTGGTGAGCTGTTCTTGCCGTTGAATGTACAGGTGCCTTTATACCAATCTCGGCCTACCTGAAAAGCAAATTCAGGCGGAAGTCCGGCCACACCCATTGCAAATACGATGCGAACTGATTGACCCGGTGGTATGTCATAGGGACCGATATGGGAATGACAATAGTATGGATTGTAATTCGGAACCAGGACCGGAACTGTGTATCCGCGGTCATCCATGTTGACCTGATGCAATCCCGGATAGATGTTGGGACCCGAATAGAACGGACCTCCGCTCATCGTAGAGTCTATGATCCACCTGTACATGATTTCCGTTGCTTGATCACCCCAGAGGCCCGGCTTGCTGTCATTCCAGTTCTGGGCGTAGGAAGTATAGCGCGGTTGGATGACGTCATCGGACTTGTCATTCCATGTCTTGTCTGCATGAAGTGTCTGAACAAAATGCGCCATGTAATTTTGGAGTCTGCCCTGCTGCCCCAGAAGCGGTTCCCCAACTGACGGGTTAGTAACCCCTAGGACTTGACCATCATACGCATACATCATCCGAAGACTATCAGTGGTTCTAAAACCAGTGGACGAAAACCACCCTTTTTCCTGGAGTCGTCTTGCTCCGAGATAGGTCACCGGTCTCAGTCGTTCCAATCCAAATATGAAGCCCTGAATTGTCTGTCGAGGGAGCCTGACTGTGTCAATCATGAATTTGAATGTCTTGAGATCCAGTTTCATCGCCTGGCTTGGTCCCCATCCCACCCCAATATTCTTGATGACATACTCACAGACTATGTAGTTGTTATCCTGGAAATGAGACCAAGCAAAGATCCTGCGGTGAAATTCAAGCCCCACATTTGTTAATGACGTACTTTCGATAAACTGATCGGCTGTTATGTTTTGGGCGTTAATAGCTGCAGGATTCAAATCTCCGCGCGGATCGGCCGAGCTGGTCGCCTTCCCATTAACTGTCACCGTTGTTTGTGGATAACGAACAAAGTTGTGTATGTATTTGCCATCATCCAGTTTCAACGGAAACTTAATAGATGATCCTTGCTGAGTCGGCGAAACAAGCATGTAGTTCCAGGTTTTCCCGTCGGGGTCGCTCCAATTTTTGCACACAGGTTGATCAATTCCACCATAGCTCAGTGGGTCAAAACCTTTCTCCCAAAATCCTTCTCCCGCATGGAGTGTGTAACCCGGCGCCGAACGTGACACTTCTGCCCCATCGCTGGCAACTGCGGTCTGGTACCTACCCAACCGTATGAAGACATTCTCAATCGTTATCTGTGCATGCACAGGCGCACCGAAGATAATCAGTAGTACGAGCATGCAAAGCTTATTGAGCAAATAGATATGAATACCCCCATTGCATGTCTGGCTGGATAGTGGAGGAAGAGATCTTGTATGTTTCATGTTCGTTATTCGATCGTCTAGATTTCGTGACATGACAATGAAATTCGATCAAGCAACAGTCTATCTGACAATGACAAACTTCCTGAATTGACTCTCACCTGTTGGCGTCTGAAAATGCGCCACGTAGATTCCGCTCACTACACGTTGCCCGCCGTCCGTCAACATGTACTGCCCTCCCTTTTCCCACTGCTCATCCGACTTCCCATCCGTGTGTTCGATCGTCTTGACCAGATTCCCGTTCTCACTGTAGATCCGGATCGTGCATACTTGCGGAAGGTTCACAAACATCATCTTGTCCGGCGTGCTTGTGAACTGAACATTTTTTGCTGAGAGATTGAACGGGTTCGGTACCACCCGCACACTATCCTGCCAGTGTCCTCCGGTGAGCCCCTGCTTCGGCACAAACCTCGTGGGAGAAAACGCCTCCACATAGTTCATTCCACTCTCTAAGATCTCTCCCTGTTTGTATGCGTTCGGACCGCTCGCAATACTGAAGGTGCTGACGTAGTAATAATAGTCCGGCCCGCGATCCAGGCTTTGATCAATGTATTCAGTCTTGAGATTCCCCTTCGTCTTACTCAGCTCTGCTATCATCCGATAAATGGTCGTATCACTCGCTCCCATGGCCCGGTAGATACGGTAGCCATCAAACGTGGGATATGATTCCGCATTCTTCGACCAGCTTAATCTGATTCCCCCCACCTGCTCCTGAATCGTGAGTGACGTCAGCGGCGGTGGAGGGACGGGAATTTGGAAATTGTGCGCCATGTTCCATTTTACCCGCGCGGCTGCGCCTCGAATTGAGTCAATTTGTGTAAACACCCACTGGTCTTTCGCCCAGTCGTTGTCCGTTGCCCGGGAAAATCTCTGAAGTGGTGAGCTGTTCTTTCCGGCAAACGTGCATTTTCCCTGCATCCAATCTCTCCCTACCTGAAAAGCAAATTCAGGAGAGAGTCCTGCAATTCCCATCGCATAGACGATACGAATTGATTTGCCTGGAGGGATCTCATAGGGGCCCACTTTCGAATACGCATAGGAATAGTAGAGCGGCACGTTACGAGGCATCGCAAATCCGCGTTCATCCATATTGACCTGGTGCAAACCTGGAAGGATATCGGGACCGGAATAGAAAGGACCCCCAATCGTTGCAGGATCCGTGACCCATCGATACATGTTTTCTGTCTTGGCATCACCCCAGACTGCGGGAGTGCCATCATTCCAGCTTTGTGCATATGATGTATAATGTGGTTGGGTTATATCATCTGAAGTACTATCCCAAGTCTTGTCTGCATGCAGCAATTGCACGAAATGCCCCATGTAGTTTTGCAGGATACCACCTTTCGATTGCAGCGGTTCTCCGTGCGAATCGTAACTGTATGCCTGAATCTGACCGTCGTACGTATACACCATCCTCAGACTATCACCCTGTCTGAAACCGGTGTGAGCAAACCAGTTTTCTCGATTCAGTTGTTTCGGTCCCAAAAAGGTAATAGGTCGCACTCTTTCCAGCCCAAAAATGAAACCATGGATGGTCTGCGCAGGGATTGCCACTGTGTCGATCCGGAACTTGAAGTTACTGATGTCCAACTTGACCTTTTGGCTTGGTCCCCATCCGGTGCCGACATTCGTTATGATGTTTTCAACGATGACATAATTGTTGTCCTGGAAATGAGACCACGCATAGATCTTCCGGCGAAACTCAAGCCCAACATTTGTTATCGCTGAAGATTCGATGTATTGATCTGCTGTTGTGCTTTGTGCATTGATCCCTGTTGGATTCAACTCTCCTCTGGGATCGGCTGAACTGGTAACCTTTCCGTTGACCGTAACACTGGTCTGTGGATAGCGAACATAATTGTGCATGTATTTGCCGTCAGCGAGTTTCAACGGCGCTCTTATGTTCGAACCTTCCTGAGTTGCAGAGACGAGCATGTACTTCCACACCTTTCCGTCGGGATCAGTCCAGTTTGTACAGACACTATAATCGATCGAGAGGTAACCGAGTGGATCGATACTCTTCTCCCAGAACCCTTCTCCCGGATGCAATGTCCAGCCCGGTGAAGTAATCGCTGACGACGCGCCGTCATTTGCAACTGCAGTCTGGTATCGTCCCAATCGTATGACGGCATTCTCAATTGTAATTTGTGCTTGGACAGATGTGGCAACGATCGCCAAAAGTGCCAATTCACAAAAGAGCTCGGATAATAAGAGCGGCTTACTCCGCTTAGATTTCTTGTAGAGATTCATCCTGTATTACCCTTTCAGACTTTTGCCGATGAAGGTATCTTCATTCGATCAGAGGATGATTTGAATTCCGAAGGTAATCTGTCTCGTAATTCCCCACAGACTGTGCGTCAAATTTGGATCATTGATATAGGGCTTCGCATCACTGCGCAATTCCCCAACCTTGTCATTTCCAGCAGTCAATCCCGCTGCCTGGTACGTCGCGCCGCTATACAGCGGCAGGTGGAGAGAACGCAAGTAGAAATCCCTATCGTAAGAATCGCTAAACCCGTAGTAGGTGGATGGATTGAAATTTTTGAAATTGAAGAGGTTGTTCGCTTCCATATAGAAGGAACAATCCAGTCCCAGCAGAGTGACGTACTTTGTGAATCGCATGTCCACATCCCAGGAGCTAGGCCAATGAATGTTGTTCGCAAATTCAGGTAGCGCTACTCCGGTAGGACTATATGAATAGTATGAGCCTGATTTCCAGCTTGGCAGAACAGTCAAATGCCAGTCTCCCCATATCTCCCCCAGCGTTCTCGGAGTGGACAGTTCTACGCTGGCACGGCCATATGGCTGAGGCACTGGTTTCCTATATGACGCATCATAATCGAGATACCCTTCCCTCACATTCCTTTCATCCTCCTGATAGTAGACACCACGACCAATATCTCCGTTGTTCGTCGACATATACGTGAAGTTTACCCACCCACGCACCCACTCTCCCATGCGCTTCTCCAGTTTTACTTCCAGTCCGCGTATGTCTGCAATGTTCTGATTTTGGACTGTGCTGTACGTGATGCTTCCTGAACTCACATATTGCACACTCGTCAATTGATCGACCACATCTTTATAATATCCGGACAGCGTGAGCAAATAGGTATTAGACAAATTGATTTCCACCCCAAGTTCATAGGCAACTGTCTTCGGCAACATCGCAGCAGGGTTACCTACTTTTGTTATTACTTGGTTTTGCCCTCTCAACTGCCCGTAGAGATCGCTGCTCATGGGATACGAATAGAAGTGTCCATAATTGAAGAAGAGTTTTGCATTTTCTGAAATAGGGAATGCAACACCGATCCTGGGACTTAGCTTGACTTTTCCCTTCACCTCTGCCTGTGGAATGCTATCCGTGAAAACATTCGCGTATTGCTGGCCATAATACCGTGAGAATGGATTGACAAAATAATTGATCGTATTTGTGTTGAAATAGTCTGCACGTAGTCCAAGATTTGCTATCATTCCCAGCAATTCAATCTTGTCCTGCACGTAGAACGCCCCAAGAACAGGATAGGCATTGAACTTCAATGAGAACCAGTCTGATGGAGGCGGCAGAGTTGCTACTTCTTCCTGTGAGCGAGATTTGTATTTTGCTCGGTCCACATACATGCTTGTGAAATTCAGATCAAAGCCCGCTTTGATTCCATGATAGGAATTCAGCTGGCTGAAGAGATCGAGCTTCACGTTTAACGTATTCGCCCGCGTACGATCCCAGATCATTCCGCCATTATCCCCACCAAACGTCCTTCTGTCTGGCTGATCCACCTGCTGTTGGAACGGGTCTCCGGTCCATCCCCAGGGTATTCCATTAAGCCTGAGTTTGCCCAGGATAAGCTTCGTGGTTGTATCTCGTGAATCGAGATATCCATTCGCTTTGTAGACATCCGTTCCATAGGCAACCTTGAATGAGTAGTACGTGCTCGGGCTGAGTACGTGTTCGAAGTTCATGCTGAGCACCGATCTGTACAGATCGAGGGGACTAAACGAACTCTGCCAGAAGTAGTATGAGTTTCTGTAGTTGGCCTGATACAGCGAATTCGACTCCCCCATGAAGCTGCCGTCTACTCCATCTCCCAATTGGTAGTTGACACCTTGAAGAACAGAGTAGATTCCCTGGAAGGAAAGTTTCATCCCGTTTGTAATGTGCGAAACCATCTTGAGTTGATAGTCTTGTTGCCAGTTATTCTCTCTCGTGAACGGGACTGCCATGTAGGTGCTGTTTCCTTTATACGATCCAAAAAATGTCAGATCGCCGAGCAACTCACTGACAAGCGGAAACGGTCCTGATATGCTGGCCTCTCCGTTCCAATCGCCGTGGGTACCTTCTGTACGAGGCTTCTGGCCAAGAGCTTCAGCACCTATGATTCCCCAGTCGGATTTTGCAGAAACGTCGTGCGTCCACATGAAGACTTGTTGCGCCTGCTGTGGAGTCAATCCCCACTGACTGTTTTCTTGAGCCCATTTGTTCCATCCCTGAAATCCGTCCGGGTATTGTTGACGCATCCATTCTGGCCAATTTTGCGTCCCTGTAAATGCAACCTGTGGATCAAAGTATGGCCTCAGAAAATAGTTGTCCGGGCCGAACATCGATGGTCCAAAATGTTTTTGATGGGCCGGACTCGTTCGGAAATCCGCCGAGAGATGATACTTGCTCTTTTCTCCGTCCTTCGTTGTAATGTTGATCAATCCGGACCGTATGTTGCCATATTCAGCATTAAACCCACCTTTGATCACCGATACCTCCTGGACTGCAGCGAGCGGCAGGCTGGTGTAGGGCTGATTGGTTGTCGGATCAACGACGACTGATCCGTCGATCATGACCGAGGTCTGATCGATTGAACCACCTCTCACCGTCATTCCTTCAACTCCTGCCTGCATCGCAACGAATCCCCGTATGTCTACAACCGTCGGTAGCGCCTGAATGTCCTTTCCATAGGCAACTTCCTGACTGTTCGAAATATCTTGTTGGATGACTGGACGTCTCGCAACAACGATCACTTCATCCGCTATGATGCTTTTGCTGTTCATTTGTATGTTAATGATGGTTGTCCGCCCCGTATTCACTGCCACGTTTTCGAACCGGACTTTCGAATATCCGATCATGGATGCAACGACCGTATAGGTACCCGGACCAAGGTTGACAATGAAGTACTCACCATTGACATCCGAAGCGGCGCCAAACGTCGTGCCTTCGATCGTCACGTTGACAGAGGGCAATGGCTCCTTCGTGGTCGCATCGACAATCTTGCCCGATATTTTTGCTTTTTCTTGTCCCAAGGCAACAATTGATAATCCCAACAGAAGGATTATCGAGAGACGATTTGCTCTTCTCTTATTGATCATTGCATGCACCTCATAAATATTGAATACGAGATTCTGTTTAGAACCCTGGAGAACAATATCAGAACAAACTCTAGATTTTCGATATCAAGAAAAGGCACCACCCAGTGCCAGGAAGCATCCGGATTTCATCCCGCGGAACACGTCACGGCTTGATACAGAGGGCGGATTCGGCCCAGCTCGCTTGAAGGAAAAAGCGGGCAATCAATCGGAGACAATGCTCCGCTGATGAGTCAACTCGGTAGTGAGAAAAAGATTGAGCGTCGGCATACGATTGTGACTCGATCACGGCATACTGACACTGCGGTGCCGGAACAATGACTGCTACCGAGATACGGTAATGGAGGGTTTCTCCAACCAAACACATTCGACAAGTATAAACTAATCAACCTTCAATGGCTCCCCGAAATTCTCAAGCACCATCATACGCTTATTGTTTCTATGTGAAAGATCTGATCAAGAATCAATGTCGTTGCACCCAACACGGCAGCGTCATCCCCTAAGAGAGAATTGACAATTTTCACTTTTTCGTAAGACTCCGGAATCGCATACTGGCGTATTGTTTCTTTTAGGGAGAGCAATGAAAAATCTTCGATTGTCGAAAAATGACCTGACAGTACTATGAGCTCAGGGTTCAAGAGGTTGATCAGGTTGGCAATTCCGATTCCGAGATATTTACTCGCCACATTAAGCAAATCGGCGGCTATCTTGTCTCCATTGTGAGCAGCCTGGAAAATCATGTCGGCGTCAATCGCATCGAGGTTCCCTTTGCACAAATCCCGGACGAGTGTCTTTTCCCCATTCGACATCCGGCATTTTACATGCTTCACCAACGCCCACCCTGAAGCCACCGTCTCTAAGCATCCCCGATTGCCACATGAACAAACTTCACCGTCAGGGATTACTATTGTATGCCCGAGTTCACCTGCAAAATTGGACGATCCTGTATAGAGTCGGTTCTCTTGAAAGATCGCGCATCCAATGCCAGCTCCAATATCTAGACAGATAAAATTCTCCTCGTTCTTCGCGCTTCCAAACCACTTCTCTCCGAGCGCGAGAGCGCGCGAGCAATCTTCCAGATAGATAGGACACTGACACTGTTGTGAGAGGATCGAAACGATCGGTACGTCTTTCCAATACAGGTTGTTTACCGAAACGAGCCATTTTCCCAATTCCTGATCATAGAAACCGCTGGCAACAAATCCAATCCCCAGAATTTCATCTTGAGGGATATTTCCTTTTGAAATCAGGAAGTTTATTGTCTTGCGGATCTTGGTTATCAGATTGGACTTGGATTCCGTAGGACAGACCGGAATTCTTTCCCTCAGTATAACCTTTGACTGAAAATTGGTAACGATACCAACCAGAAAATTGATATCGAGATGAATCCCAATTATGTAGCCATAACGGGGATCCATGATCAGCAGCTCTCTTCTCCTGCCACCGGTAAATGATGAATATCCACTTGTCGTCAGGAGGCCGTCCTTGACAAGACCGTTCACGATATTCGTAACCGTCTTGCCATCTTGTTTAATAAGATGCCTGATTTCGGCCCTGCTTGACTCCCCTCGCTCGTGGATAACGCGGAGGATCTTCTTCCGGTTTATCTCTTTGAGAAGGCTCTGATTAACCTTGGTTCTCTTCATTTAGCTATGAGTCGATGACCGCAACGTGACACTCTAAGGCAGCTTATAAGACTGTTTCCATAAACTTTAGGACTTCTTACCAATTGATATCTATTCTTGCCAATGTTTCGGACAGAAAAGGCAGGATTCTGGAAATCCAACGAAGAATAACAGGAGAACCTTTGACTTAATAGAATTTGTCTATTATCTTTGGTCGAAACATAGAACAATAATTTATTTATGTCAAGTGATTTTTTCCCGCCGTCGGATCAACTTTGTATCAAACGGAGCACTACGCTAAACCGCAACATTGAAGGAAGTTAAGGATGCTGCGCGCGGTCCTTCAATTTCCTCCGGAAAGGCGTCAAGATCGAAACCAAGTCAAATCCGTGAAACATTCACTCTCAATTACTATTAAGGAGCCAATGCGATGGAAACAAAATCCGGTCGAACACGAATGCGCGTCCTGCAAGTCTTTCTTGTCTTCGTGTGCCTCCTCTCCATCTCCTTCTCACAGATGAAGGATCACAAGGTAACCCTGAGGCAGGATAAATTCCTCACCGAGGAACAGGGAAAGCAAGAGTTGATGAACTTTGCGAAATCGTACTCCACAAAGGCGCAATGGGAGAAGAGAGCAGACAACATCCGGAAGCACATTCTCGTCGGCGCAGAACTCTACCCCATGCCGAAGAAGACAGCCTTGAAGCCGATCATCACTTCCAAGCGCACTCATGATGGCTACACTGTGGAAAACGTCGCGTTTGAAAGCATGCCAGGATTTTTCGTGACGGGGAATCTCTATCGACCAACGAAGGAACACAAATCATATGCTGTCATTTTGTGCCCGCACGGACATTTCTTTCCCGATTCAGTCAGCGGCGGCGGGAGGTTCAGAAAAGACATGCAAATCCGTTGCGCCACATTCGCCAAGATGGGTGCTCTTGTCTTTGCATACGACATGGTAGGCTGGGGAGAGTCAACGCAGTTCGAGAACTTCCAATTCCCTCAATCGCACGACAGTCTCCGGAAAGAGGTCAAGTACCAATTGTGGAACAGTATACGCGCGGTCGACTTCATGCTTACCCTCAAAGGAGCAGATCCGAAAAGGATTGGTGTCACCGGAGCATCAGGTGGCGGGACGCAGACATTTCTTCTGGCGGCAGTCGACAACAGAGTTTCCGTAAGCGTGCCGGTCGTCATGGTCGCTTCTCATTTCTTTGGCGGGTGCATTTGTGAAAGCGGGATGCCGATTCATCAAAGCACAAAACACCTTACCAACAACGCCGACATTGCTGCCCTCTTCGCCCCCAAGCCCATGTTACTTGTTTCTGATGGTGACGACTGGACCAAGAACAATCCTGAAGTGGAATATCCTTACATCCGAAATGTCTACAAGCTTTATGGCGCTGAGGACGTGGTGAAGAACTCGCACTTCCCCAAAGAGGGACATGATTACGGAAAGACGAAGCGCGCACCCGTATATCCATTCATGGCCAAGCACTTGAAACTCGACCTTACTCTAATCCAGGATGCCAGTGGCAAAATCGATGAGAGCTTTGTCACATTTGAGCAGACGAATGATATGAAGGTCTTTACGGAGAAGAATCCAAGACCGGCCTATGCAATTAGGGCGATCGAAGACCTGAAGTAACCATCTTGCCGGGATCATGCAACACCGGACCGGGTCCAACCTGATTCTGTTGGGAATCCCCGTTCAGTAACGATCTCAATCATATAGAGGGAGATACAACCGTGACCAGGAAACAAAGTATGTTGGCCGAGGGGTGGTGGGATTTCACAACACTCGATGAGGCAATCTTGAATGATGCGGCACACCTCTCGGAGAAAGATCTGCTTGAGCTTTCTCGTCCGGGGTTTAAAGTTGTCTATTATGAGACCTTGGAATCCTTTTATATGAATGAGGCCCTGGAATACATCCATTCGTGGAAAAAGGGAACAGCTGCCCGACCTTGCGGCATCTGCGGCCCGATCGGTCCGACCGAACAACTGCCGTTGGTCGCAGAGCTTGTCAATAGCCTGGAGATGTCCCTCAAGCATTGCCATTTCTGGGGGATGGACGAATGGTTCGTGGATGGTAGGGAAGCTCCAATAACACATCCGCTTTCGTTTGCCAAAGCAGATATGGAGCTATGCTTCAATAGAATACGTCCCGATTTGAGGATGCCCGAAGAGAACATCCATTTTCCAGGAGCGAATAATCTCCAGCAGTTTACAGCCAGTTTCGATCAGGTTCATTGTGCGGTCATGCAGGGAGGCCAAGGAGACGTGAAACACTGGGCTTTCAATGATCCGTTCAGAAGAGAAGGGAATTACAAAGAGGCGCCCCCCTCACCGGAAGAATTTCGAAAACTATCTGCTCGTGTCGTTGATTTGCATCCGATCACACTGTCTCAAAATGCCAGGACATCGGGCGGGGGTTATGTTGTGGGTGTGCCGAAACAAGCAATATCTGTGGGTCCGGTGGAAACGTGGAAATCCGAGAAGGTTTCAATCTGGCAGGCGGGTATGCACGACAATCCATTTGGTATGCGACTCACCGCCTTCATGATCAGCAAGAAGATCGTCGACACTTCGGTACCCATGTCGCTTCTTGCGGATCATCCAAATGTTCAGTTCAATTACTACAGACCGGCCATCAAAACCGTTGGAACAGAAATGCACTAGGTCCCTGAAGGGAGAAAACATGAACAACAATTCCGAATCACAGTCAGGTGACATATCCCGCAGAGACTTCATCAAAGTCGCTGCCGCTTCCGGAGCCGGCGCACTCCTCTCGCAGAGTGTTTTGGCAAAAAGCTTTAGTTCCCTGAGCTCGAAGAAGCGTTATGCAATCGTTGGCGTCGGCGGTAGAACTGAAATGTGGCAAGCGGGTCTCTACGAATACTTTCAGGACACGACGGAAGTGGTCGGCTTCTGCGACACCAACATTGGGAGACTGAAATTTTACCAAAACTATGCGAAGAAAGCCACGGGACGAACCATCCCCACGTACGAAGCTAAAGATTTCGACAGGATGATCCAGGAAACAAAACCTGACACTGTCATTGTCACGACTGTCGACAGTTTTCATCATCAATACATTGTCCGTGCTTTGCAGCTGGGCTGCGATGTCATAACGGAAAAGCCGATGACCAATACTGATGAAAAATGTCAGCAAGTCATCGACGCACAGAAGAAGTATGGCAAAAACATTACCGTGAGTTTCAATTATCGTTATTCACCGCCACGGACACAGGTAAAAGATCTGTTGATGAACGGAGTCATCGGTGATGTACTCTCGACGGATTTTCATTGGATGCTCAATACGCATCACGGAACCGATTATTTCCGCCGATGGCACAGCATGAAGAAATTCTCAAACGGCTTGATGCTACACAAGGCAACGCATCATTTCGATCTCATGAATTGGTGGCTCTCCGCAGTGCCGGTTTCCGTAAGCGCTATGGGCAAGAAGGAATTCTATACGCCTGCGATGGCGAAACGCCTTGGCCTCACCAGTCACCACGAACGATGTCACACCTGTCCGGAAAAAGCCAAATGCTCATTCGAACTTGACCTCGCTGCTAATGCAAATATGAAAGCGCTCTATCTGGACAATGAACAGTATGACGGCTATTTCAGAGACCGTTGTGTCTTCAGGCCGGAGATTGATATCGAAGATACGATGAACGTCCTGGTCAAATACAGCAACGGCGCAACTATGAGCTATTCGCTCAATGCATTCAACTCTTGGGAAGGTTACTATGTTATCTTCAACGGGACAAAAGGGCGGATCGAGCATAAAATTGAAGAAATGATGTATGTCTCTGGTGATGGAGGGGTACAAGGGGGAATAAAGCCGGGTGGGGAATACATCAAGGTCTTTCCGATCAGGGGCGCAGCGTACGATGTTGAAGTCTGGAAAGGCGAAGGCGGTCACGGTGGCGGTGATATCCTTATGCTGCATGATATATTCGACCCCGTCAAGAAGGCAGACAAGTATCTACGATGCGCCGATCAACGGGCCGGAGCCTATTCGTTGTTAACCGGTGTTGCAGCAAATCATTCCATGAAGACCGGCAAGGAGGTCAAGATCGATGATCTTGTAAAGAACATTGGCTTGCCTGATTATCCTGTCATGCCTAATCACGCTGATCCTGTTCCTATGCCGGACAAGAATCTGTAGTTCTGTGCTTCAGGGTGTTGCCGATGAAGAATCCGTCTTCTCTCATGAGCTTTGCTCTCGAATTGGCAAGCATAGCGTCAGCGGAAATACTCCCGCGATTCCCGGCCCGCACGCTGCATCACAAGCAGGACGGAAGCGTTGTGACTGATGCAGATTGGGCAGCTGAACGGGCAATGCGGGAGCGGATCAAAAAGATGTACCCATCACACGGTGTCATGGGAGAGGAAGAGGAAGAGTTCATTGGTAGTGAGAAACTCCAGTGGATCCTTGACCCTCTTGATGGCACAAGGGCTTTCACCCTCGGCATTCCGATGTTCGGTACACTGATAGGCTTGCTTGAAGAAGGAATGCCTCGGCTGGGAGTGATTCATCTGCCTGTAACAAATGAAAGTCTCTACGCGGAAGTTGGCAAAGGATGCTGGTATAGGCGGGGCGCGATGGATCCGGTATCGGTATTTGTAGAGAAGAACGTTTCGGAACTAACAAACGCTACCGTGAGTCTCTGGGGTGTTAATTGCAGCGAATTGCGGCGGGGGACTGAAAGTCATCATTATCATCTTCAGGGAGTGCTTGACGACGCATGCCATCTGGAGTTTATCGGAGGCTGCGTTCAACACCTCCTTGTAGCCAAAGGTGATCTTCACGCAGCTCTTGATGCCAAAATGTACCCTTGGGATACAGCGGCTGTGGTTCCATGCATTCGCGAGGCTGGAGGTGTGGTAAGCACACTCGACGGCGATTATGAAAATGTGGTCTTTGGCGGCAGTCTTCTGAGTTCCTGCAATCGCCAACTGCACGAGGAAGTGATCCGCTCGCTTAATCGGAAGTTGAACAAATGAATAGAAGAAGAACGATTCTTCCTGAGGTTCTCTTCCTGCTCGTTTGTGGTACCCTTCCTGCTTTCATTTCACAGTTGAGAGTCGAAAAGCCCATCAGCAGGTATATCACCATTGACAGTTTCCGGTATGGCAAAGAACCTTCTGTCATATACTGTAATCGTGGAGATACCTTACATCTGACATTCCGATCTCGAGACACGGGTCACTCCTTTTTCCTCCAGGAATTTGATATGGACGTGAAAGTCAGCCCGAGCGACGAGAAGGTCCTGCAGTTCCACTCAAGCAATCCTCAGATCCCTCCCATCATACGAGATACCGTTGTTCTTGTCGCCGAACACCCGGGATTGCTGAAGTACCTCGTTTCCAAAAGCAACTTCCGTTGCCATGTTTATTGCGGTCCGATGCATGCGTTCGAACAGGGTAATCTCGTCATTGGGCCAAACACACTGCTCCATTCCGGTTTAGGAATGCTCTTCGGTCTCTTTTTCGTGGGAATACGAAGAATCAAAACATCATTCAATTCTTCAACGCTAGCGATTGATTTTCCTGAGAACGATGCAGGAAGAGACATACTCACAAAACACCCTCGAATCAAGAACCTCATCAAAAAGAACTGGTTTCAGCCTTCACTCATGCTCTTCGGCGGCGTTTTTCTTTACATTGTTTTGCTCACGACACTCTTGGGGACAAAAGTCTCCGGCAGAAATCTGGGTGTGATGCTGGTGTGGACGGTATGGCTGTTTCTCTTGATCTCAGTTCTTACTCCATTTGGCAGCAGAGTGTGGTGCTTGATGTGCCCTTTGCCTTCGGTCGGTGAGTTCCTACAACGCCGGTCAATTACTGGCGTACGAATCGGGTCAACGAATGGATATCGGAACCAGTTCTTTGGATTGAACCTCACATGGCCGAAATGGCTCACGAACGGCTGGCTACGGTTGATTGCGTTTCTCGTAGCGGGTACGTTATCAACGACCTTCGTAGCACAACCATCGGCCACAGGATATGCCATCCTGGCCTTTGTCGTTACATCTACTGCGCTGTCGTTGATCTTCAAGCTTCGATCGTTCTGTCAGTTCATTTGTCCCATCAATACATTCATAGGATCCTATGCCCGACTGGGCAGTCTTGCACTGAGACGGACCAGCTCTGAAGTCTGTCATGGCTGTAAAGGAGATTTTTGTGAAAAAGGAAGTCACCTGGGCTGGCCCTGTCCCTACGACTTGAACGTGAGAAACATCGACACGAACATCGATTGTGGTATGTGTACAGAATGCATCAGAAGCTGCACCTATGACAATGTTACGTTCAGATGGAGAAAATTCGGAAGTGAAGCAGACATCAAAGACATGAGCCTCGGTTGGACTGCAATGGCCATGTTGGTGCTCGGAATGGCATATACAATTGTCTACCTGGGCCATTGGTCGAGCATACGAGACTACGTCAATATAATAGACAAAGGTAACTGGTGGCTATTTGCAGTCTATGCAGTTGTAATCTGGTCGAGTGTCCTGTTGATATTTCCATTGCTGATGTATGCGGTCACGAGAATATCAAAGTGGATATCAGGTGCCCTTCAGAGTACATTTGAGCTGATGATTGCCTCGACAGGTGCCTTGCTGCCCCTTGGATTATTTGTGTGGATTGCTTTCAGCCTTCAGATGCTCTTTGTTAATTTTACGTTTATCGAGCAATCACTCAACGACCCTTTCGGTTGGGGTTGGAACCTGTTTGGTCTGGCCGGAATTCCCTGGGTTCAACTTGTCCCCCAGGCAGTACCGTGGCTTCAGGTCGTTCTTGTCCTGGTTGGGTTTGGTTTCAGCTTCAGGAACCTGTGGCGCATATGGATCAACAAAACACAAGACGGAAGCATTGCGCTGAAGGGATTACTCCCTCTGGCTTCTTTCCTCCTGATCATTGCTGCGGCTCTGATTCAATTCTATGCGAACTGATATTGTGCTTTAGAGAACAATGGAAACAAAGAAAATGAGAGAGACGAGACAGGTAAGAGAGAAGACAAGCAAGCGCTTCTCAATGATTATCCTTCTCGCAGCGATCTTGCTGACCGTTGGGCTTCCACTCGGATTTCTTCAATTCGAGTCTTCAAAGACCGGAAAAACATGGTCTCAAATCATCGACAAGCTCTTCACAAGAAAAGGAGAAGAGCTCACAACCCTTGATGCACCCCGTGGCAAGAAGATTGATTTCCTCTCCCCTCGACCGATTGGTGAGCCTTTCACGAAACCTCCCATGATTTCAAATCTTCAGGCTGTCGATCTGGACAAGGATGGTTTGCTCGATGTCATTGTTTGTGATGCGCTGAACAACAAGGTTACCTGGATTCGTCAGTTTCCCGCCGGAGCGTATACTGAACATGCTCTTGGCGACATCATACTTGCTCCAAGTCATGTTGAGGCAGTGGATTTTGATAAGGATGGTGATCTCGATTTGATTGTTTCATCGCTCGGAATGGTGTTTCCGAGTAACGATAAGATTGGGTCGATCATCATTCTGGAAAATGATGGAAGGATGAATTTCACAAAACATGTCATCGTTGACAAGATCGCGCGCGCTTCTGCGGTAACGGCTGGCGATCTCGACGGAGATGGCGACTTGGACCTCGCGGCTGTTCAATTCGGTTACGACGACGGCGAAACTCGGTGGATTGAAAATTTGGGAAACTGGAAATTCGAGAGTCACATCCTCCAATCTCTTTCCGGCGGCATCAACTGCGAGCTGATAGATATTGATGGGGATGGCGATCTTGACATTATCACACTCATGAGCCAGGAATGGGAGGAGATTTACCTGTTTCTCAACAACGGCAAGGGGGGATTTGAGGCCAAATTGGTTTACGGTTCGACAAATGAAGATTTTGGATCAAGCAGCATTTCCCTCGTCGATCTTGACAAGGATGGGGACATTGACATGCTGTACACAAACGGTGACGCTTTCGATTACATTCCTCCCAGGCCAAGGCCCTGGCATGGCATCAATTGGCTCGAGAACAAGGGGAATTACAAATTTGAATTCCACCGCATCGCGAACTTCGGTGGTGCGTATGGTGCTCGCGGTCTGGATGTTGACGGTGATGGAGATCTTGATATCGTTGCCGTGAGCGCGTTCAATCTATGGGAGAAACCGACTACCCAGAGTTTCATTTGGCTCGAGAACGACGGCAAGATGCACTTCACTTCACACGATATTGCCAACAATCCCACACACATCTTGTGCTTGTCCCTTGGCGATTTCAACAACGACGGCCAGATCGATATTGTGACCGGAGGAATGCACGCGTACCCTCCCTATGATAGAATGGCCAGAGTGACGTTATGGATGAACAATTGGCGAAGTGCAGTTAAGTGAAACCTCATTGTCATACTTCTCTTACGATGTGAGAAACGAGAAGAATCGGTCATGAGAGAGATTTTCAAAAAGAACAAACGCGTCAAGATATCGATTCTTGTGGCGTTGCTTGTTTTCATTTCAGCGCTCATCTTCTGGTTCTTGTACCCGTCAGCTACGCCTCGCTCTGCTTCCACCAACAATCCAGCATTGCCCGATCTGACTGGCCAACCCAAGATATTGGTTGACTACCTGCAGAAAATGAACGAAGAAGCCCTGAAGGCTCCTTTTTCGGATCAGGCGGTCGGTAACTTGGCAATGGTATATCAATCGAATTTCTTCTATGACGAAGCCAAGGTTTGTTATGACCGGGCGGTCGAATTGAATCCTCGCGAGTGGCGCTGGATCTACTATTCGGCTCTCATTGATGAAGAACTTGGAGATACGAAAGCCACAATCGAAAAGCTCGAACGCGTTCTTGAGATAAACCCGGAAGTATCTCAAGCCTGGTTCAGGTTGGGCAATTCCTATCTAAAGATGAACTCGTACCAAGATGCCGAACGCTCATTCAATCGGGTTCTCTCAATAAAAGAATACTCTCCTGTATCAAAATCCACAGTGGAAGTCCCCAATACGGGGGCATTCCCATTGAAAGCGTATGCTTCCCTGAATCTCGCCCGTGCCGCATTTCTGCAAGACAGAACCGACGAGGCCAGGAAACTCCTGGAAGGATTGATACGGGAGAATCCCTCGTTAGGTCCGGCGTATCGGTTGCTTGGAAATGTATATCAGAAGATGGGAGACAAGAATAAGGGTGCAGAGTTTGAGCTGAGAGCAGGTGATTTTGAAAGCTACATCCCTCCTGCTGATCTTCTGTATGATGAAATTGTGCTTCATTCCCGCAACACAGCATTCTTAATCAAATATCTTGACCTCGCAGCGAAAAGTGAAACCTATGCGTGGACATTGACTTTGATGAACCACTTGTCCGAAATCGATCCAAATGACGGCGAGGTCCTCACAAAACGAATAAAGCTGGCACTCGACATGCAAAGGCTGGCAACCGTCGATTCGTTACTGCCGTCATTTCATAGAATATGTGGATCCGATGAGAAGAAACTAATCGACCTGGCCAAATATTTTGTGTACAGAGGTCACTATGAACCGGCAGTGATGTTGCTCAAGAGTGCGATTACGATAAATCAAAAAGCTCTTGAGGCACATATTCTATTCATAGAAATCCTGACAGAATTCAGGCAATATGAAATGGGAATCAACTACTGCAAGGAGCTACTGTCGACGGAACCAAAGAACGCGGACCTCAGAATTAAATTAGCGGGGATGTTCATCGAGAAAGGGGAAATAGAAGAGGCAAGGAAGCAAATAATAACGGCGCGGCAATTGTCTCCGAATAACGAGATGAATCTGGTTATGCTCGCCAGAATTTCTAAGAAGGAAGGATCTGTTAAGAACGCACTAGACTACTACCAAAAAGCCGTGAGAGCAAACTCTCGAAACGTAGACGCTCAGTTAGAATTTGGAGAATACTTGGTTAATTTGAGAAGGTGGGATGACGCGTATGCCCTTTATCAGATTTCATTGAAAGCGTCACCTAATAATATTGACCTGGTTGAACGATATGCGTGGATCCTTGCTGTCTGCCCAGCAGATGATTTGGGAAATGGGAAAAAAGCCCTGGAGCTGGCGAACCGCCTTGCGCTCAGAAGAAAGTACACCAAAGATCAGGAGATGCGATGCGGTATTACTCTTGCAGCCGCATATGCACGTGCGAAGCAATTTGAGAAGGCGCTTGAGGTAGCTAACAAATATCTAGGTTACGCGCGAACAATGAAGCAGAGTACGTTCCTCCACACACTGCAAGCGATGACACTGCTGTTCCGCGACCATAGACCATATGGCTTGTGAGTTTGACGGTTGCCAGTTGTCATCGGACGCATTCCTGTTGTTTCTGCGTTACACTTTGATCCTTCTGCAGTGCTTTGTTTCACTTAGACTCTCTTCTAAAGAACGCATCCTTCGTCCTTCGTTCAGGACGCTGTAAGACACGAAAAGCTGACCCGGCATCGTGAGCTAGTCGAACGATTACCAGATCAGCTTCCTATTGAGAATTGCCACTCGATTTTAATAAAAATCGAGTGGCATTTTCGTACCGCCAACGAGATTCGGGCTTGTGTATCCGGGCTACAACAATTGTTAGCAGAAGTGTTAGCAGGTGGGAATGAGCAGCTGTAAGTCGAGTACCCCCAACGAGATTCGAACTCGTGTACCGAGCTTGAAAAGCTCGTGTCCTAGGCCTCTAGACGATGGGGGCGAAACATTGAGTAATTGTGAAACTGGGTAATTGGAGAAATAATTTCTGTAAAGCTATCGTTTTGAGGACATCTTGTTTTTTCGTGCAGTTGCAGCGGACGATGTGAAAATCGCTGTTAACTCACCGGCTTCTTTCTCGAGAGGTCGATACTCCTCCTCTTTCAAAACGCCTATGCGGAACAACAGATCCAGCCAATACTGGGTTTCGTCAGCTTCCTCTTGCACAATCTGCATCTTCGAGACAAACTCCGAGTGGGACCGCGCTCGACACGCTGCGCGATAGTTTGCGCCGACTGAAGTTGTGCATCGGATGAGTTGTTTTGCGAGAATTTCTGTCGACAACCGCCTGGGAAGCCGATCCGCCATCCCGATAATCCGGACGGCGAAATCTCTTGTCCGATCTCTCAACTCTGCAGCTTGATTCACGACATCACCAAAGAACAGTCGCTCAATTAACAGATTTCACATTTCCCCAATTCCACAATTTTTGGGGTGACCAGTGGGATTCGAACCCACGACCTCCAGGGCCACAACCTGGCGTTCTAACCGACTGAACTATGATCACCATGTCATACCAAAGAACTCTCTCATCTTACCAGGGGAGCCAGTTTCCCTCAAATGTGGCCGAAAACCGGGATTTGGGCCCTGCTCCAATGAGCGAAAAGCCTGTTATTTTCATAACAGGCTCTTGGCGTAACAAAAATACGCAAACTCCGCGGCAAAGGCAACAGGATTTTGGCCACCGCCAGCCCCATCTTGACGCCGGAAGCATTCCCATGCTTGAGATATCCTTAGCCTTTCTTGGAAAGACCTACCTTCTTGTCGGAAGCATTCTTAACTTCAATCAACTTTCTATTGTGAAACCGTTTCTGCCATTCTGAAGATGTTCACGTCTCAGCACCAGCCGCCTGGCATAGAACTTGAACGTTAGTCAAGGCTAGACCTGCCGGGAGGAAGAGGTTCAGCCGATGACCGCGCAGTCAGCCCTCAATCCCCTCACGGGCCTTGTCTGGACTACTCGATGAATATCAACATTCGTGCATAAACATTCAAGGAAGCACAACAATGATGAAGAAAGACTTTCTGACGATACGCGATTTCACTCAAGATGAGATCCTTGGCACTCTCAAACTCGCCACCGATATGAAATCTCATCCGCAGAACTATGCATCAGCGCTAAAGGGCAAAACGCTCGCGATGATTTTCGAAAAACCTTCGCTGCGAACGCGCGTGACGTTCGACGTGGGCATCCACCAGCTTGGAGGATTCTCCGTAAGTCTTCTGCCGATGGAGATCAGCCTCGGAAAGCGTGAATCCATACACGATGTCGCCAAGAACCTTGAGCGCATGGTTCAGGCAATCATGATTCGCACCTTCTCTCATCAAATCGTGGTTGACATGGCAAGGTTCGCCTCCATTCCCATCATCAATGGATTGACCGATTATTCGCATCCGTGTCAGGCGCTGGCTGATTTCCTCACGATCCAGGAAGTCAAAGGTGATCTCAGAGGGCTTAAGCTTTGTTTCGTCGGTGATGGCAACAATGTTGCGCATTCCCTGATGTTCACCGGGGCACGGCTTGGAACCCACGTTACGATTGCCTGCCCGAAAGGCTACGAGCCAAGTCCGGTCGCTCTCCAATATGCGACGGAAGACGCCAAAGAGACCGGCGCAAGGATCGAAGTCGTCCACGATCCCTTCGAAGGAGTGAAGGATGCCGACGTGATCTACACCGACGTCTGGGCATCGATGGGGCAGGAATCCGAAATTGAGGCGCGCAAAGCCATCTTCCACCCTTTCCAGGTCAACAAACAGCTGATGGCAAAGGCAAAAAGCGGCGCGAGCTTCATGCACTGCCTGCCCGCGCACCGTGGCGACGAGGTCACAGATGAAGTTGTCGATAGCGCAATATCTGTCGTGTTTCAGGAAGCCGAGAACCGCCTGCATGCGCAGAAAGCGGTCATGTACCAACTGATGAAATAACCTGGACAGCAATGTCTCGAACTGCGTTGATAGCGGTAGGCGGGAATTCCCTTATTCGGGTTGGTGAGCGCGGAACCGTCGAGGAACAGCTCCGCAACGCGCACCAGACAGCTCGCAAGATCACACAGCTTGTCGCTGACGGATGGCGGGTTGTCGTCACCCACGGCAACGGCCCTCAGGTTGGCGCGGCACTCATCCGATCCGAGCGTTCATCCGGTGAAGCGTACTCTCAGCCGCTCGATGTTTGTGTCGCAACGACTCAGGGCGAAATCGGGTATATGCTAAAACGCGGACTTGAGTGCGAACTGCAGCGGGCGGGATTCTACCTGCCGGTGATGTGCATTCTGACCCAGGTGCGGGTGAATCCCGATGATCCTGCTTTTGCTCATCCAACAAAACCGATCGGACCGTTCTATACCCAAAAAGTGGCTGAAGAAAAAATGCGGGCGTTCGGATGGACTATGGTTGAAGATGCCGCGCGCGGCTACCGAAGGGTCGTTCCTTCTCCCGAACCCATTGAGATTCTCGAGCTGGAAGTCATCCGGCAGGTCCTGGACCTCGGTATCATCGTCATCGCTCTCGGAGGCGGGGGCATCCCGGTTGTCGTCGGAGAAGACCATTCCGTTACAGGGGTGGAAGCAGTCATTGATAAAGATCGGGCCTCAGCGGTCCTCGCGTCCGGACTGGGCCTGGATTGTTTTGTGATCAGCACGGATGTCGACCAGGTCTATCTGAACTACAAACAACCAACGCAGCGGGGCCTCAAGCGGGCAACGGCAGACCTGATGGAGCATTACCTGAAGGAAAATCAGTTTTCGGCAGGCAGTATGGGGCCGAAAATCGAGGCTGCAATTCGTTTTGTCAGAAACGGCGGACACGATGTCTTCATTACATCGTCCGATCAACTGATTGAAGCAATCCACGGCAAAGCCGGCACCCATATCACAGCAAGACCAGATCACGGGCAGGAAGAATGAAACTACAGCACGTCATCCAATCGCAACAGTTCTCCGTCCCCAACCTGATGGAGCTGTTTGGCCGGACGCGTCAAATGGAAAAGATCGTCCAGCGCGGCGGAACCCGCGACTACGATGGCAAAATCATGGCCACGCTGTTCTACCGGCCTTCGACGCGAACCAGGTTTTCGTTTGAATCGGCAATGTACCGTCTGGGCGGACGAGTACTTTCCACGGAGTCTGCGAAGGCCTTCTCGTCTGCGATCGAAGGCGAGCAGCTTGAGGACACCATCCGTATCATTGCCGACTACTGCGATGTCATTGTCCTGCGTCATAACGAAGAAGGTGGAGCGAAACGCGCCGCAGCGGTCTCTCATGTTCCAATCATCAACGCGGGAGACGGTGCCGGCGGACAACACCCGACGCAGGCACTCCTCGATCTGTATACGATTTACAACGAGTGCAATACGCTCGATGGCCTTTCTGTCGCATTGATTGGAGCGCTCGACACAGGGCGCACCGTGCGCTCGCTCGCCTATCTCCTGAGCAAGTTCGACCGGGTGAAGCTGTACTTTCTTGCCCCTCCCGAACTCCAGATCAGTCAAGACATCATCGACCACCTGCAGGAACGAAACGTCTGGTTCCACCTCGCCTCGGATCCTGATGAAGTGCTGCCACAGGTAGATGTCGTGTATCAAACCCGCATCGACCGAGAGCGGCTCCAGAGCAAGGATGTGTCCGTGTCGGACTACGACATCAATCCGGCAATGCTTCGGAAGATGAAATCTGACGCGATTATTATGCATCCTCTGCCACGCTCCGTTGAGATTGACCCGGCGGTCGATCGCGACACCCGTGCAGCATATTTCCGTCAGTCGCGAAACGGTCTCTTCGTGAGGATGGCCTTGCTGACTATGTTGTTCGATGCCGAGTAGATTTGCAACCAATGCTGCGGAAGGGGCTTGGTGGCAGCGCAAGAATGAACTGCACTTGAAGAATTGTGAAAGAGCTCACAACTCTTAAACCGGAACCAGGAAACTTCATCGATGAGAAGGAGCTTGTATGGCAGAAATGAAACCGATCAATACAATTATTATCGGTGCAGCTGGACGCGATTTTCACAATTTCAACGTCATCTATCGCGACAATGAGCTCTACAACGTGGTAGCGTTCACAGCAACTCAAATTCCGAACATCTCTGGGAGAAAATACCCCGCAGCACTTGCCGGAAGACTGTACCCGAACGGCATCCCCATCTATGAAGAGAAGGACATCGAGGAGCTCATCCGGAAGCACAATATCGACGAAGTCGTGTTTTCCTACAGCGATGTGTCATACCAGCATGTGATGAGTCTCGGTTCGCGCGCATCGATGGCAGGCGCCCATTTCAAGCTTCTCAGTGCATCGCGAACAATGATCAAGAGCCGCAAGCCGGTCGTTTCGGTTTGCGCGGTCCGGACTGGGAGCGGCAAGAGTCAGACGTGCCGGAAAGTCTCCCGCCTGCTGGCAGAAATGGGCCTCAAAGTGGCGGCTATCCGACATCCAATGCCCTATGGAGATCTCGAAGAACAAAAGGTCCAGCGCTTCGCGTCCATCGACGATCTGCAGAAACATCATTGTACCATTGAGGAGATGGAGGAATACGAACCCCACATCGTCAACGGTACAATCATTTACGCCGGTGTCGATTACAGAGCAATCCTCGATAGCGCCGAGCAGGAGGCCGATGTCATTGTATGGGATGGAGGTAACAACGACACAGCCTTCTACAAAGCGGATCTCTCCATCGTTGTTGCAGATCCGCTCCGCGTCGGTAACGAGCTCTCGTACTACCCAAGTGAAACTAATCTCCGAATGGCAGACGTCGTTATCATCAACAAAGTCGACTCGGCCGAACCCCAGGCGGTCTTCGCCCTCCGCGAAAACATTCGAAAGGTCAACAAAACCGCCCAGATTATCGAGGCAGCTTCCCCCGTCTACGCCGAGCAAAACGGCCACATCACAGGAAAAAGAGTCCTGGTCATCGAGGATGGCCCGACACTTACTCATGGCGAGATGAAATTTGGCGCCGGTACGGTTGCGGCGCACAAGTTCGGCGCCCGTGAGATCATCGATCCAAGGCCATATTGCACCGGAGAGATCAAGAAAACATTCGAAACATATCCAAACATCGGTGTCCTTCTTCCGGCTATGGGGTACAGCGAGAAACAGGTGAAGGACCTCGAGGAGACGATTAACAAAGTGCCATGCGATACCGTCATCATTGGCACCCCCATCAACCTCGCACGAATCGTCACATTCAACAAACCGGCAGTTCGCGTTTCATACGAGCTCGAAGAGATTGGAACACCCGACCTGAAAACAATTCTTGGTAAGTTTGTTTCGACGCTTAAACGTTGAAAAGAAGAGGCCCTGTATGAACAAAAAAACATCGGCAAAGGGAAAACGGGTCAAGAAGAGCGCATACGCGCCCGAGACCCGCCTGATCTGGGGGGAATCGTTCACGCCGAAATGGGACTATAGTCACCACGTTGTTCCACCTATTTCGTCTTCGTCAACGTTCCGTCTGTCAACGACGAAACGCGGTGCAAAAGGGTTTATCGAATTCGCGCACCATGCGGACGACTTCACTGTCCAGTCGAAAGCCCCCATCTATATCTATGACCGGCTTGGCGAGCCAAACAAGGACATGCTGGAAGAAAACCTGACTACCGCCGAACATGGTGAATGCGCAGTGACATTCGCCACGGGCATGGCCGCTGTTTCCGCCGTTTGCGGCATTCTCCTTGGCAGTGGCAGTGAAGTCATCGCTCATAAGATGCTGTACGGGTGCACGTACTCCCTGTTCAAGAATTGGCTGCCGCGCTATCACATCAAAGTCACGTGGGTCGATTTCAACGACCTCAAAGCTCTCAACAACGCAATCTCAGGGCAGACGAGACTCTTGTACTTTGAAACGCCCGTCAACCCGACAATGGAGTTGATAGACATTCGGAAGGTCGTGGAGATCGCCAAGCGCCAGAACAGCCGCCGGTCCAAGGCTCATCAGATTTTTACTGCTGTCGATAATACATTCGCCACACCGTTCTGTCAGCGACCCTTTGAGCAGGGCATCGATTTCGTCATCGAGTCATTGACGAAGGGTCTCCTTGGATTTGGAACAGACATGGGGGGGGCGGTGATCGGGCCAAGCTGGAGTTACGATCGATTGCTGCTGTATCGGAAGGACTTTGGCGGCGTGCTTGGGGCGAAGAGCGCATGGCCGATCCTGGTATACGGACTTCCCTCCCTCGCTGTCCGTTTTACGCAACAGATGAAAACAGCGCAACTTGTTGCCGAGTTTCTCGAACGCGACAAGCGGATCGGCATGGTGAATTATCCGGGCCTTGAATCGTTCAACCAGCGCGACCTCGCACAGTCTCAAATGCAGAACTATGACGGGGATTTTGCGCCCGGCACAATGATGTACTTCATTCCAACGGGAAAGACACCACAAGAACGTCATCGCAAAGCAAATCGCCTGGTGAACTATATCGCGGGCAATTCGTACACCATGACGCTTGCTGTCAGTCTGGGAAACATCCGAACGTTGATCGAACACCCGGCATCGATGACACACTCCAGCATCCCGCCGGAAGAACAACTCAAACGCGGAATCCACCCCGGAGGAATCCGGCTTTCCATCGGACTCGAGAAGGCCAAGGACATCATTCACGACCTCGAGAAGGCTTTATCGATGATGTGAGCCTGACGGCGATCGGGTTCATGACCATCGATCATGTTGTCTTCTGAGATCACACAGGCCGAAAGAACACGTGCTGAGTGTTGAATATCTCAACACCTCGGCCAGTTTCAGATTCTGGAATGGTGTTGTCAAAAACGAGAACATCTCTCGTTTTTCCTGAGCCTTCAGCCTGAGACCATCCAATTCGCCAGCTGTACAAGACCTATTCTCTGGCACAATCCTTGCCAAGTTATTGTGCCATAACGCTTTTTGCCTTTCAAGCCCAAGGAGACTCTGTATGTCCTCAGTCGTTGTCAGGCTACAGGAAAACGTACCAGGCAAGTACTACGTGACCAGCGCATGCAACGGATGCGGAATCTGCTTTTCGTATGCCTTGCAGAACTTCATGTACAGCAACGATTCTTCGTATTACTATGTGTATCAACAGCCTGCCGATCCGCGCGAAGAGGAAGATATCCGCAGGTCGATAGAGGTTTGCCCCATGAATTGTATCAGAGACGACGGTGAGCTTCTCTAGACCGGTTCCCATCAGTAGATAGCAGAACAAGAGGAGAGTCGATGTTTCCAATCATTTCGAAAGAGATTCTTGCACCCACAATTTCCAAATTTGTGATTCACGCCCCCCTCGTAGGAAAGAAACGCAAAGCCGGCAACTTCGTTATTATTCGAGTGATTGAAAACGGCGAGCGTATCCCGCTTACGATTGTCGACAGCAACCTTGCAGAAGGAACCATTACGCTCATCGTCCAGGCCATCGGGAAGACCACGAAACTTCTCTGTTCAATGAACGCGGGCGACAGCATCCTGGATGTTGTCGGGCCGTTGGGCAATCCCACACCAATCGAAAACCATGGCTCCGTGGCTTGTGTCGGCGGCGGCGTTGGCACTGCCGAGATGTACCCCATTACAAAAGCCCTGAAGGGCGCAGGAAACAGGGTCTTCAGCATCATCGGCGGCCGCTCAAGAGATCTCGTGATCCTTGAAGAAGAAATGCGTTCCTGCTCCGACGAAGTCTTCATTACTACAGATGACGGATCATACGGACAGAAAGGTATTGTCACTGATCCATTGAGACAGCTCCTCATGAATTCTCAGTCCGGCATCAAGGCGGTCTACGCGATAGGTCCGTTGCCGATGATGAAAGCGGTTTCCAACCTCACAAGAGAGTTTGGTGTACATACTCTCGTGAGTCTGAACGCTATCATGGTAGACGGTACCGGAATGTGCGGCGGCTGCCGGGTCACCATTGACGGAAAGATGAAGTTCGCTTGCGTTGACGGCCCCGAGTTCGATGGTCACCAGGTCGACTTTGATGAATTGATTCTACGAAACAAAAGCTATCTTGATTTTGAGCGAATGGCCAACGAGCAACTGCTCAAGGAAACGGCTTCATCACACGAGGTTGCGCCATGACAGTTCTGAATCCTTTGAAACCTTCCGAGCGAATGAAAATTCCTCGGCAGCATTCAATCGAACAACCGGCATCGGATCGCGTCCAGGGCTTCACAGAAGTTTCTTTTGGTGTGGATGAAGAGCGCGCGATGATTGAAGCAACACGGTGCCTTGAGTGTAAGAACGCCGTTTGCGTCGAGGGGTGTCCCGTTGGTATCGATATAAGGTCATTCATCCAGCTCATCCTGCAAAAAGACTACGCTGGAGCAGTCAACAAGATCCGGGAAGCCAATTACCTCCCGGCAATCTGCGGCCGCGTCTGCCCTCAGGAGGAACAATGCGAGGCCGTTTGCACGCTTGGCAAGAAGCACATGCCGGTCGCAATCGGTAAGCTCGAACGCTTCGTCGCTGACTACGAGATGGAACACAACCTGTTCACGCCCCCCGTCATCACGGAACGGCGGGATCAAAAGGTTGCCATCGTCGGCTCGGGCCCTGCTGGTCTAACGTGCGCGGCGGAATTGGCCAAGATGGGCTACCGCGTGACGGTTTTCGAAGCGCTGCATGCTGTGGGGGGCGTACTCCGGTATGGCATTCCTGAATTTCGCTTGCCGCGTAAGATTCTGGATCTCGAAACCGATCGCATTCGTGGACTCGGTGTTGAAATTCAGACGAACTTTCTCGTCGGCCGCACCGCTACGATCGACGAGTTCTTTGAGGAATGGGGCTTCAGCGCAGTATTTCTTGGGACTGGTGCAGGGACGCCCAATTTCATGGGTATCCCGGGCGAAAGTCTGCCGGGCGTGTATTCGGCCAACGAGTTCCTCACGCGCGTCAATTTGATGAAGGCGAACAAGTTTCCCAATTTCGACACACCGATTCGAATGGGATCCAATGTCGCTGTCATTGGCGGAGGTAACACGGCCATGGATGCCGTCCGTACCGCAAAGCGGCTTGGTGCGGAAAGGGCGATCCTGGTCTATCGCCGATCGCGCCAGGAAATGCCGGCACGGCAAGAGGAAATCCATCACGCAGAGGAAGAGGGAATTGAGCTCATGCTCCTCACCAACCCGACCCGTATCCTGGGTAACGAGAATCATACCGTCACCGGTATGGAATGCCAGCGAATGGAGCTTGGGGAGCCAGACGAATCAGGCCGTCGCAAGCCGGTAGCGGTCAAGGGCTCGGAATTCGTGATCCCGGTACAAATTGTCATTGAGGCAGTGGGACAACAACCCAACCCGATCATCCAGGCAACCACCCCCGGATTGAAGACGGGCAAGCGTGGTGTCGTGGAGACGAATGAGAAGCAGGGCACCAGCCGGCCTGGTGTTTTCGCCGGCGGTGATCTTGCGCGCGGCGGTGCAACAGTGATCCTCGCGATGCGCGATGGAAAACAAGCAGCTGTGGCAATTCATGAGTACATACAATCCAAAGTGCAAGACGAGGGAAACAAGGCAATCGTAAGCACTGGTGCAGAGGTCGTCGGGACATAATTCTTCCTGGCCTCACACGGCTTCATCAAGGGCTCGCGGCAACTGCAGCGGGCCCTTTCTTTTTCTCCTACCGCTTGGAGTGGGTTTTACGGGAGAGAACAACGAACTGTTGTGCGACAAGAAGATCATGAGGGTGACCGGCGCCAAAACAACGCTCGCAGCACAGGAGCAGCCAATGAAGAATCAGGAATCAGAAGTGAAGAGCGCAGCCTGGAAGTATGTCGAAAAACGAACCGCCCCCGAAAGAGGACTTCGGGGGCGGTTATTCTTTTGTCTTGAAATTGAATTTTCCGCAATCTGCTAGAATGCGACGGCGAAGTGAATTCCGCCCCCCCCCTTTCCGTCGATGAGCGGGGACACAGAGACTTCCACCCCCTTTTCATTTGGCCCCTTCACAAAGTCCGGCAACGCAGGATTCGCGGCAACTTTGCCGAAGAGGTACCCGATCGCGAGCCCCACCGGAAGATCGCTG